>ERZ779758.24-NODE-24-length-92114-cov-6.41596_pt1 | contig 92114 bp, 97 predicted proteins | sample MGYA00511256_ERZ779758 | MGnify/ENA primary metagenome ERZ779758 (study PRJEB29588, sample SAMEA2162460) | human gut metagenome | biome: human gut; feature: human-associated habitat; material: faeces | place: Denmark | collected 2008/2010 ... | reverse complement strand
TAAAGTAATTAAAATTTCCGCAAGTGTAAATGCCTTACGACGGGAGCTTAAACGGTTGCCCCCCCCCCGCAAAATGCGGTGTTAATACCTCTTTTCATATAACAACTCCTTTCATTTATTTGTTAGATTTATGCAATGCCCGATTGGCGGGTCCAGCGGCTACGCTGGTCATTAATTGCTCCTTTCGTATATATCATTATAATTTTAACATATTTTTACTTTTTTTCAAGTATTGTTGTATAATAGTTCTATGAAAACTAAACTACTTATTGAACAACATTTTCACGGATGTTTCGGGATTGATTTTAACAAAGCTGATGTTGATGAAGTTTTGTTCCTCTCTAAAGAAATTAGAAAATACGGCATTGGCGGAATTTTTCCGACTATTGTTACCGACAACGTTGAAAATACCAAAAGAGCAATAAACATTATTAAAGAAGCATCACAAAAGCAGACTTCAAATATGGCAAAGATTTTTGGCATTCACCTTGAAGGAATATTTTTAAACGAAAAGAAAAAAGGAATTCATAATACTGAACACTTTATGAAGCTTACCGCTGAGAATTACAAGCTTATCGAGGATGATTTCATAAAAATAATAACTGTTGCTCCTGAATTGGATGAAGGACTTTTAGATTATTTATCACAGAAAGATATAAAAATTCAGGCAGGTCATTGTATTGGAGGAAATTTAACAGGCTGCACAGGCATCACTCATCTTTTTAACGCAATGTCAGGGATTACACACAGAGAAAGCTCAACAGCACTTTCGGCTTTAATTAATGATAACATTTATACTGAAATTATTGCTGACGGTGTTCACGTTTACGATGATGCTTTAAAACTTGTATTTAAAACAAAACCGTCAGACAAAATTATTTTGATAAGCGACAGCCTGCCGATAACAAAAAGCAGTCTTAAAGAAATGACTTTTGCTGATGAAAAAGTTTACTATGACGGGATAAAAGCTACTTCCAAAGATGGAACTATTGCCGGAAGTACAGCCCTCTTACCTGATATAATAAAACGACTTGCGGCAATCGGGCTGTTTAATCCAGAATATATCAACAATCCTTATAACTACCACAATATTGATTTAGACGGCTATATTGAGTGGGATGAGGATTGGAATATAATATAGAAGAATTATTTCTTATCCTGTATCATTTCTATAGTAGTTTTCCCGCCCTTTTCCACAGCATAATTAGTACCTACAATCTTTTTAATTCCTCCGTAGTCACCTTCCAGCTCGAATGTAAAAATATCATACCCCCATTTATTAGGCCCTTTGTGACCGTTAATATCAACAGTGTATATCGGAGTTGATCCTCTAAATTGACCGTATTTTATTATAACAGTGCCGTCTGATAATATCCATGATGCATATTTATTTTTTATATTAGCATCACTGAAGTCAGAGTCAGGGTTATAAGGATACTCAGGGTTGGGATTTTGAATTTCTTTAACTTTATCCGTTCCTTTATAATCACTTGTTAAACAGCCGTTGGACAAAGCATTATTTTCACAAAATTTGACAACCTTTAACACTTTATTAAACAATTCTTCTTCAAATACGGAACAATCACTACGTATACCTCTATGATTAACATCCAGAGGAGAGCCGTCTTCACATTTGTGCGATACACAGGTATTATATACAGGATCTTTTTGTGTGCAAACTACATTACACAATGGCCCATTTAGCCAAAAAGAACAGGCTACAGGCATATCAAGCTGATTTTGCGCCTGAAATACTGCTTGGGAAAAAGTAGAATACACTTTTTTAAATTGATTTCTTAAAACATTTTTTTGCACATTTTCTGTTATCACAGGCATAGTTAAGGCTGCTACTATACCTATAACACCTAAGGTAATCAAGACCTCTGCAAGCGTAAAACCCTTGCTACAGGAGCTTAAATGGCTGCCCCCCCCCCGATGTTACTTAACTTTTTCATAATCGCTCCTTTCTATAATCTTTTAATAATTATGCAAAACCCTTGTGGCGGGGGCGGCGGGCAAGCCGGCGGCTCCGCTGGTCATTTATTGCTTCTTTCGTATATATATTATAATTTTAACATATTTTTACTTTTTTTCAAGTATTGTTGTATAATACCTTTATGAAAAGCGATAATATAAAAAAAGGGATAGCCAGAACTCCTCACAGAGGACTTCTTATGGCAACAGGCGTTAGCAAAAATAATATGAAAGCTCCGTTTATCGGGATTGCCAGTTCATTTTCCGACTTAGTTCCGGGACATATAGGAATGCGGGATTTGGAAAGACAAATTGAAAAAGGAATTCACAGCGCAGGCGGTCAATCTTTTATTTTCGGAGTTCCTGCAATTTGTGACGGGATAGCTATGGGACATGACGGAATGCGTTATTCGCTTCCGTCAAGAGATTTGATTGCGGATTGCGTGGAAAGCGTTGTGGCTGCTCATCAGCTTGACGGTATTGTTTTACTTTCAAATTGCGACAAAATTACTCCGGGAATGCTCATTGGCGCTTTAAGATTAAATATTCCCGCAATAATTGTCACAGCAGGTCCTATGCTAGACGGTGAATGCAGAGGGCATAAAAAATTAACAATGGTTACAGGTTCTTTTGAAGCCGTAGGTAAATTCAGAAACGGTGAAATCACAGATGAAGAACTTCTTGAACTGGAAGAAGCTTCCTGCCCGTCAGCAGGAGCCTGTCAGGGAATGTACACCGCAAACACTATGGCCTGTTTAGCGGAAGTAATGGGAATGAGCCTTCCCTACTGTGCATCTGCCTCTGCAGTATCTTCCCAAAAACGCCGTATAGCCTTTGACAGCGGAATGCAGATTGTTGAGCTTATTAAAAAAGATTTGAAACCGTCAGATATTATTACAAGAAAAAGTTTAAGAAACGCCATTACCGTTGATTTAGCTCTCGGCGGCTCTACAAATACTTTTTTGCATATTCTTGCTATTGCAAATGCAGGCGGGATAAACGTTACACTAGATGATTTTGAAGAATTGAGCAAAAAAATTCATCAAATTGTAAAAATAAATCCTTCATCAACTTTGACAATGACAGATTTCCATAACGCAGGAGGAGTTCCTGCAACTTTGAAATCTTTAGGAAAGTTCTTAAATGACACAAAAACAGTATCCGGGATTTCTGCAAAAAATATCGCAAAACAAGCTTACAAAGACGATAACATAATTCCTGATTACGATCAGTCGACATACACTCAAGCAGGTTTAAGCATTCTATACGGCAACCTTGCTAAAGACGGGTGTGTAATAAAAACATCGGGAGTTGCACCTGAATGCTACACTTTTGAAGGTAATGCAAAAACTTTTGACAGTGAAGAAGATGCAATGGAAGCACTTGAAAATGACGAAATTACAGAAGGTGATGTTATAGTAATACGCTATGAAGGACCAAAAGGCGGCCCGGGAATGCGTGAAATGCTCGCACCGACATCACTGTTGGTCGGTAAAGGCTTAGGTAAAAAATGTGCACTTATTACAGACGGACGTTTTTCGGGAGCAACAAGAGGAATATGTGTAGGACATATTTGTCCCGAAGCAGCAAACGGCGGAACTATAGCATTAATCGAAAATGGCGATAAAATCAAAATTGATATTACAAATCGTTCAATTGAACTTCTTGTAGATGAAAAAACACTTGAAGAACGCAGTAAAAATCTAAAACCTTTTGAGCCTAAAGTTAAGTCAGGATATTTATATAAATATTCCCAAAATGTACAGGATGCTTCGCACGGAGCTATTGCATAACACTTGACAAATATAGGAAAATCATAAATAATGATTGAAAACAGGAGGTAGAAAAATGTTTAAATCAGAAGCTTTGAGATTGCCCCCCCCCCGAAAAACACAAGTATAAAAAGGGTTTTAGCTAAAACTCTTTACTTAAAAAAAACATGTGCAATAATAGTGACATGAAACATCACAATATTACAAAGAAATTATTTGCATTTACTTTAGCAGAAGTTTTAATTACTCTCGGAATTATTGGTATAGTTGCGGCGATGACGATGCCGGCTTTAATTGCTAATTATCAAGAAAGAGTTATTGTTAGCCAACTAAAAAAAGTATATTCTACTCTGTCACAAGCTGTCAAAATGGCTGAAGCTGAATATGGCGACATTTCAGAATGGCCTGTAAAAGATGGAGACATGAATTCAACAGATACAATATACAATCATTACATAAAACCATATTTAAATATAACAAAAGAATGTAAAAACTCTGAAGAATGTTTTAGCTCATATAATCTTCAACCGCTTCACTATTATACATTCTGTTTAAACGACGGGAGTATGGTATCACTTGATCTTAATAATAAAAATGAAGATCCGGATAGTTTATATCCTTCATATGGAATTAAAAACGTTACTCTCAGAAATTTTATAGATTTTACAGTTGATGTTAATGGAGATAAAAAACCAAACAAACCAGGAGAAGATATTTTTAGATTTTTTGTAACTCAAAAAGGACTTATACCATTAGGTGCTGACCAGGATGCAGGGACAACAAAAAACAGATGTAAAAGACCACAAACTGGATTTTATTGTACAGCATATATGTTAACTAAATATTAATGTCTATGATAACATATAGATATGAAAAAACTTGAAGATTTCGCCGAAGATATCAACAAATGTTCCAAATGCGGTCTTTGCCAGTCAGTTTGTCCTGTTTATAAGATAACGGGAAATGACTGCGCTGTTTCACGAGGGAAATTTGTTATGCTTGACGGAGTTTTAAAAGGTGATTTGAAACTTAATAAAAACATAAACAAATATCTTGACTTATGCCTTAAATGCGATAAGTGTAAGAGCTTTTGCCCCAGTGCAATCGACGTATGCAAAATATTTGAAACAGCAAAATATGAGTATGCAAAAAAAACTTTATCAGGAAAATTTATTTTCTTCCTCGAATCAAAATACATATTCGGTAATTTTATAAATCTATTTAAAACTTTATCAAAACCATTCAGGAAAAAGTTTTCAAAAAAATCCCCTGACTGTTTAAAAGTATTATACTTTAAAGGCTGCGTAAATAACATATTACCGCATACTGACAATATTCTAAACAAATTATTAGAAAATTCTAACGTGGAAATTATTGAAAAAGATTTCGATTGCTGCGGACTTCCGTTACTATCAAGCGGGAATTTAGAAAGATTTGAAGAAGTTAAGCAGCATAATCTGAAAATGTTTGATTGTGATTTTGATTACATTTTGACAGATTGTGCAAGCTGTGAAAGCACATTAAAAAAATATGTTGATGCAAAATTCATAAATATCGGCGAACTCATTGTTATGCTAAACATAAAATTCCGCTTTAAAAAACCTGTCACTGTAACATTCCATAAGCCCTGCCATCTTGAAAATGACGACTTTCTAAAACCTTTAATTGATAATTGCGAAAATGTTGAATATATTGAAATGAAAGATTATGATGAATGCTGCGGTTTTGCAGGAGAATTTGCATTAAAAAACAACAAAATTTCTCGTTTAATTGCTAAAAACAAAGCCGCAAATATTATAAATTCAAATGCTAAATATGTTATAACTTCTTGCCCCGGATGTGAACTGGGGCTTCAACAAGGATTAGCGGGAATTACAGGCAGACCAAAAGTTTTGAGCTTAACTGATTTTCTATCTAAAGCCGAAATTAATAATTGACAAAGTAAGAAAAAAATTATATAGTATATATTGTTTTATTTAATAAGAATTTGGGAAAAGAATATTATGGATAAATTTAAAAAATATGGTTTCACACTTGCTGAAGTGCTTGTTACATTGGGAGTTATCGGAATAGTTGCAGCCTTAACAATGCCGACATTAATGGCTAACCACCAAAAAACCGTACAGAAGGCTCAATTTAAAAAGGCATATTCATTATTTTATAATGCTGTAATGCAAGCTCAAGCAGAATTAGGATATCCTGTATATTGCACATATTGGGACAGACCAACTGCCTGCACTGCAAAATGCACAAAAAACAATGAATATGGAACCTGTGTATCATGGACTTGCTCTGACGGTACACCTTTACCTACAAATTATAATGGTTTGCGTGCTAATTGTGATAAGTTTGAAGAACAATTATTTACAAAAACATTAAAAGTTATAAAAAGCTGCCCGACAAAAGCTCTTGAAAACGGATGTTTAACAGATGAGTACAGAGGTACAGACAAAGTTAAACAAGAACTGAATTCCAGCAATCCTGATTATAAAGCAGACCCAAATATTGATTTCAGCGATACTAATATTAAAAATAAATACTCTGCGTGGGTTTTATCTAATGGTATGGTAATCTTTAAATACGGAACATACAAATCTAATTACCCGATTTATACAATTGATATTAACGGTCACAAAAAGCCTAATAAATGGGGACATGATATTTTTACATTCACACTAAAAGGGAATGAAGATGGTATTACCTCAATGGTTGGCAGTACATATGCCACAGAAAAAGGCGGAAAATCAGCTACACAAATGATTAATGAACAATAAATAAAAAAAAGACCTGTTCAACAGGTCTTTTTTTTATCTGCCAAGTTCGTTTGCTTTTTGAGCAGTTTTATCAATTACATCATAAAATAATTTATCGGATCCCTCATCATTCATTACTGTTATTCCGACAAACGTACAACCGCCTTTTGTTGCAACATTATCAATTAATGTCTGTACAGGTATCTCACCTCTGCTCATTACCATTTTTGCCGAACCCAAAGCCGTCTGAGTTGCGAGCATAAGAGATTTTTCATAATCTAATCCTAATTTTTCTCCCGCACGAGCCATATCCTCTATTACCTTGTAGAAAAATGCAGGTCCCGAGCCTGATATCGCTGTTACTATATCTATTTGTTCTTCAGAAACTTCAATACATTTTCCTATGCTTGAAAGCATTTCCATTACAAATTCAACATCTTCCTCGTCAGCATAAGTTCCTTTACAAACTCCACTCATTCCTTCTAACACAAGCGCAGGTGTATTAGGCATTACACGAACAACTCTTTTTCTTCCGATAATCTTTTCAATTTTCTTTGTAGAAACTCCTGCTGCAATAGAAACTATTAACTTTTCAGGTGTCAGCTCGTCTTTAATTTCTTCCAATACATCCACTACATAATTAGGCTTTGTTGCAATGAAAATAATATCACTATCCATAGTCAAAAATCTGTTATCGGTTATAACATTTATATCTAAACGACTTTGAGCAAGTTCAGCAATCGCACAGTTTACCTCTGATCCCTTAAGGTTCTCTTTCGGCAAAAACTTTGAAGAAATTGCACCCTTTATAATCGCACTTGCCATTTTTCCGCAACCGATGAACCCTATTTTACATTTTTTGTTCATATTATTTAACCTGCCCCTCTTTTTGTGTTGACTAATAAGTTTTTTTCATTTAACATTAAGATTATACGACAAATATAAATAAAAGGAATAAAGAAATGAGACGTACACTAGAAGGAACAAAAGTAAAAAGACAAAGAGTAAGCGGATTTAGAGCAAGAATGGCTACACCCGGCGGACAAGAAGTTTTAAACAGACGCCGTGCTAAAGGTCGTCATAAATTAGCTATCTCTGCTAAAAAACGTGCTTAATTATAGTATGTTGAAAATTGATAACTAATTGCGTAGTTTTAAAATAATTTAACACAGCAGGTCGGAATATTCAGGCGTGCTGTGTTCTTGTACAAATATATGTTAAAAAAACAGTTTAGATTAAAAAATAAAGCAGCTTTCAATGCAATTTACAGATTGAAAAACTCCACTAATATCGGCGGAGTAACATTGTTCGCAGGAAAAGAAAAAACTGATGCCGAAACTGATACCCGTGTAGGATTTGTCGTAAGTAAAAAAACACATAAAAGAGCAGTTAAAAGAAATCGACTTAAACGCCTTATGAGAGAAAGTTACAGGCTTTTATTAAAATCAGGAAACTTAGGAAATTCCCAAAGATACATGTCTTTGATTTTTATAGGTTCTCAAAAAGCCCTTGATAAAAATTTTGCAGAAATTCAAAATATCATTAATAATCTTATAAATAGGATTTGAGGAGATAAATAAATGCTTGAAGGAATGTTTGTTGAAAAAGTTTTAACTCAGGAATATATTCGTCCATACCCGCAGGAACCTCAGGAAACTTCAGGCTACTTTGTCGGTTCACAGGCTATTTACAGATACTCCTTAAAATCCTCGGATTACCCAACATTAATTATCCCCGATCCTTTATATGACAACGAAGGTGGTGCTATAAAACCGGGATTTTACGAACTCGCACTTACAGACTCCAGAGATTTTCTCATTCTTTTGGAATCCAAAAATCCACGTGCAATTATTCCTGTTATAAAAATTGAAGAAGATGCTACGGAAGAAAACAGATTAAATAATAAAACAGTAAAAAAACAACTTAAAAAAGAAGAAAAAGAAAGAGAAAAAACAAATAAAAAACGTGCTAAAGTAGGGATGCCGCCTGATGAACCTCAAATTTATAATGAAGCATCCATTGAATACATTCAAAAAGATGATTATTACCTTATAAAATATCAAAGAGGAACAATAAAAGCCTGGGGAGCATTTAAGGGTTAAATAATTCTTGATTTTTGAGAATTTAAAAGGTTTAATATTAATATAAAAAATAAAAAAAGGTAAATTATGCTCGCCAATTATCATATGCATACAAATTACAGTGACGATTCATCTTTCAAAATGGAAGATGTTGTGAAAAAATCAATATCTTGCGGACTTGATGAAATATGTATTACTGATCATATTGACTGTCTGACAGGTATAAATCCTAATTTCCCTTACAAATCATATGAACGGGAATTTAAAAACTGTAAAGAAAAATATTCTGATAAAATTAATCTTAAGCTTGGAATTGAATTTGGAATGCAGACGTCAACCATCCCTCAATTTGAAGAAATTTATGCACAGGGAAATTTTGACTTTGTGTTAATGTCTTGTCATCTTATAAATGATCAATGGTTCTGGTCAAATGAATTCCAAGCAGGAAAAACTCAAAAAGAATATAATGAACAATACTATGCAGAAATTTTAAATCTTGTAAACACCTTTGATAACTATTCCGTACTGGGTCACCTTGATGTAATAAGAAGATACGACTTAAACGGAGAGTATGAATTTAATAATGTAAAGCCTGTTATAGAAGCTATTTTAAAACGTGTAATATCACAAGGCAAAGGAATAGAATTAAACACCTCAAGTTACAGATACAGATTAAAAGATTTAATGCCATCAAAAAATATACTAAAATTATATAGAGATCTTGGCGGAGAAATCATAACAATCGGTTCAGATTCTCATTGTCCCGAACATGTAAACAGCCATATAAAAGAAGCCCAAAGCATTTTAATATCCCTCGGCTACAAATATTTTTGTACATATGATAATATGCATCCTGCATTTCAAGAATTAATAAAATCAGGGGTTGCAATTTAATTTTCAGCGTTTAATAATGGGGTATAAGAGAATTCATCGCAGGATGGAGCAGTCTGGTAGCTCGTCGGGCTCATAAGACTCATTTTAGATTTACTTCCTTGCTTGATATAATAAGTGTTATTGGTATTTATAGAATACTTAATTTTTGATGTAAATTGTAGGGAAGACCTACAATAATTATAGGTCTATTTTCCCCCACAACTTATTATTTTTTATGCACCCCAATCATCTTGTTGAGATGTTTCTTTCTGCGGCAGCATTTCGTCTGGAATGTCTTTTTCATTACTGCTGAATATCCGTTTGAAACGCTTATTTTGTGCTTGCGCAACTTCTTCTAAATGATGAGGCAGGACATGTGTATAAGTATCTAAAGTAATACCGATACAGCTATGACCTAACCAAGCCGATACTTTTTTAATATCGATTTTATCCTCAAATAAAGATGTTGCACACGAATGCCTAAATGAATGTATTTTATGATGTTCAATCCCTGCTTCCGCTAACCGCTTGTTTACAAAGGCTCTAAAAGTCGTATCACAGATAAAATAGCCGTCATCTCTTGCAAATACAAGGTCTAAATCTCTATGGTACTTCTCTCTAAGTTTTAACTTATTTTCTGCCTGCAAACTTCTAACTCGGCGGAGTATTTTCTCAACAGGCTCTGACATTGATATTGTGCGGTTTGAAGTTTTAGTTTTGGTTGAATCTATAATTTCTTTTTTATACTTGTATTTCGCATTTTTATCATTATCAGGCACTGCCTGCAACTGTTGGCTAATCCTAATTTCTCGTTTCTCAAAATTAACCTTAGACCATTGCAAGCCCAATGCTTCGCCTAATCTCGTGCCAATGCAAAGGAAGAACACTATAAGCATATCCCATTGAGTACCTTGTTCAATACAATATTTAACAAGTTTATCGTAATCCTCTGGGCTTAATATTTGCGTTTCTTTCTTTGTGCATTTTGGATATTCTGCATCGTCATTCGGGTTTTTCTCTATGATACCGAGTTTCCGAGCCCTCACAAGCATTCTGTTTACTACCGCTCTAATATTCTTAACTGTTTTCGGGTCAAGGGTTCCGTTTTTGCCATTGCTTTTTTCTAAACAAGTATTATAAAATACTGTCAATCGGTGCGGTTTTAGTTTCTTTATAAGTATATGTCCTAAGTCTGGAATTATATGTTTGTCTAAAATACTCCTATCATCGTTAATAGTAGTAATTTTGACATGACCTACAACATAATTGTCAAACCAACAATTTGCCCATTGAGCGATTGTCATATTTTCGCTAATATCATCAGAATATCTGCCCTCTTGCTCCGCTTTCCATTCTTTGTAGGCGGTTAGGCATTCTTCTTTGGTTTTGCGAGAAAAACTTTTTATCTTACTTTTGCCAAACTCATCGTGATAAGTAACTTTGTATTCAATGTATCTGCCGTCTGTACTTTTTGTAAAACAGCCTTCACCATTTTTACGTTTTGGTCTTTTAGTTTTAGGAGTTGTATTCTTAGCCATTTGCATTCTCCTCCTTAACAAATTTGTAGAATGCGTATTCGCTAATATTCAACTCACGAATAGCAGATATTGATGTAATCTGACGGTTAATCCATTTTTGATAAACCTCTTTGAAGTTTGCAGGTTTTGGTACTTGCTTTCGCCCCTTATACTTGCCTTGTTTTTTCGCAACTGCAATTCCGTCGCGCTGGCGTTCCAAAAGATTTGCACGCTCAAATTCATAAATCGCACCTAAGAATGTCAGCATCAGTTTGCCAAAGTTTGTGGATGTGTCGATTTTTTCTTTGTCGCTATATAGAGTAACGCCTTTGTTTGTCAGATATTCAACAATATCTAACAAATCTTTGGTATTACGAGCTAACCGCGATAAGTCTTTAACGCAAATCGTATCGCCTTGCCTTGCATAATTAAGCATATTTTGAAGTTCGCGGCGGTCTGTTGTATTCTTACCGCTGACCTTTTCTTCAAAATACTTATCAATGCCAAGTTTGGCTAAAATTGCTTTTTGACTTTCCGTATTTTGGTCGATAGCACTAACTCTAATGTACCCAATCCTTTGTCCTGTCATCATTTCCTCCTTTTTTTATTTTTTAGGACAACGAGTGTTTGAAGTAAAGACTTTATCAGGGAAATGAGTGAAAATTAAAAAATCAAGTCTAAACAAACACTTTTTAAGCACCAAAAAATCGCCCGAATAGAGTGTACCCTAACAAGTGATAAAACTTAATCAAGTTCTGTTAATTTGGCATAGCAAATTAAGCTATTTTAAGAGGGTGTTTCTATAAAATATGCTTAACTCTACAAGACAAATAGCCTCTATGGACGATAGAACTGCTATCCAAATCTTATTTTATGGTTCATGCCGCTTCCTCCTTGGTAAAAAAATAATGTCACCATTGCGAGCCTATGGTTACCTAGGTGGCTCATCAGGGACGTTTTCCTTGGCGAAACGTCAAAATATTCCTAGCTCTCGGGTTATATACATTCTCAACCGCTGGCATTACCACTTGTATGATACTAAAATTTTTAGACTTTGTCAAATAAAAAACTCTATAAACCCTTGTTATTATTGAATTTATGTTATACAATAAATTTTCAATAACTCGGAAATCCTCTCTAAATCAGCATTTTAAAAAATAAAAATTATGAAGAAATGTTAAATACTTTACAAAATTTTTGTCTGGCCCTCACCAATCTCTCTCTTAATCTCTAGCTAAAATTTTGGTTCTATGATAGTTCAAACTTTGTCATGATAAATTTTTCGAGATAATCACGAACTAAATATATAAAACTTTTACCTTTTCCTTACCAATCGTTACTTTTTTCTTGTGCTAAAATTTCGGTTTTATGATAGCTCAAACTTTGTCATGATAATAAGGTCAATGTAATCATCGGGATATCTGTATAATTTATTACTTCCTATACTTCCATATATAGGATATTTATATTAAACTTGTTCTTTTTTTGTTTTTCTTTTCCCCGCCGGTGCAAAATTATTTAAACTGTTTTCGCCAATTTTCAATCATTTGTTCTGTTTTTAATCTTTCTGCTCTTTCTTGAGGCGTTTCGTTTTTATATTTTTCAATTTTTATTAAATGTTCTATTGTTGCTATAATTGCAATTACTATCCCTGTACTGATTAACAACCATTGAATAATTTTACTTTCCCATAGAAAAGCTACAATACAAGCAATAACGACTATTCCTATAATGCCACTTTCCCATAAGAATGCTAATAAAACACTTAAAGTGAAAATATCCACAATTATCTTCCTTCCTTTTTATTAGTAATAGGTTCAATGTAAATATAATTTTTATTATATTTTAATTTGTCTACATAATCCGCATCCCAAAAAATACGCTCCAATTTTTCTAGTTCTTTTTGCTGCCTATCAATGATATATCCGTCTTCTGTAATAGTTATGCCACTTAAAGTAAATAATAAACTTATCAACCAAGTCATAATTAATCTCCAAATATTAACAAAGTTATTAAAATACATATAATAGTCCATAACCAATCTAATAGTTTCATTATTCCACCGCCTGTTCTGTTTTATTTGCTAAAACTATTTATGCACAACGAGAAATGATTGCAAGATGTCTAAAAATTTATTCTTTATAATCTTTCCCAACATAACGATATTTCCCATGTTCCAAAGCTTTAAAATAATGCGGTTGTGTTTCCCAGTCAATCCCATTATTTCTTATATTATGGCAGTAATCTGACGGTATATAACTGTCGCGTGGTCTTCCATATAATCCGCTTAAAGTATCCTTAAACCATTTTGTAGTAAATTCTAGCCCTAGTGGCATTATTGATAGTAGTTTCTCAATTTCTATTTCAATTTGTCTTGTCATATAAACCTCTTTATACTATTTCTGTAACTAAAATTTTAAATACTCCGCGCGGTTTATTGAAGTTGCAGAAATCTTGCCAATGTATAAAATAATCATTTTTTAAAAATACCGACGGATTATGTTTTTTATTGTAATCGGAAGTACATTCATGCCATTTCTTTATACCTTTGTTGATTGTTATACCGTTCTCTAAAGAAAATTCATAATCTGTCTGTTCAGTATTTACAATTTTTTGCCAAGTCCGACTTTGATTGGTAATTGTAATAGCATAACCAACCAAAAAATTTGTTTCAGTTTCTTTGAAATATTCAATTCTTGAAATATCTTTTATGTGCCCATATTTAGTTAAATCATTTGCACTTTGGTCTTTTAAGTTGAATGTTAATCCATTCCAAATCTGTTCAAATTTACTTGTTTTATATTTTAATTCTATTGGAATATATCCGCCAGAGCTGTCAATTACTAACAAATCTATATTTCTATTTTTGCCTTCATAATTTTTCAAAGGATATTCAATACAAATTGTGAATTGGTCTTTATATAATTCTTTAATTTTCCAGGCTAAGTAAAATTGAAATTCAAGTTCGCTACAGAACAACGGATTTGTCTTTGATAGTTCCTGCAAAACCCTATAAATATCAAATTTAGTTTTAGCTGTTACATTTAAAACCATTCTCAATCCATTTTTTAGGTAAAAATTTGCATAAAAATTACCCATTCTGTAATAAATTCTATCAATTAAGTAAATTTAAGTCAAATATTTACCTTATTTCCCATTCTGAATTGTCAAAATACTTAATAAAATTGAAAGAGAGGTTTATATGAATATTAAAAATTTGTTCGGTCGTAAAATTAAAGAGTATCGTAAAAAAAGAAATCTAACGCAGGCGCAACTTGCAGAGCTTGTGAATGTAGATGACAAACATATAAGCTGTATTGAGAGCGGTAAAAACTTTCCTTCTGCTGATTTAATCGAAAGACTTGCAACATCTTTAGAAGTTGAGCCTAAAGACTTATTTGAATTTTACTACCTGCAAGAAACCGCCGACCTAAAATCAGATTTAATCTCAATGCTTGATAAACTAAATCAAGACGAATTATCACTTGCGCATAAATATGTGCGGACATTCTTGCTAAAATAATTCTCGGTAATTTTATACCTCACCACCCTAAAACATTTCATCATTCGCCAGAGAATCCTCTCATCTAAAATTTTTACCGGCGGGGTTTTTCAAGCCGAGAAAAATCTCACTACCGAAAACTTATATCTGCGACCAAGAAATCTCATCACGCAATGAGAGGGGCTATATGGGGTGAAATAAGAAGAGCTAATTAATTAGCTCTTCTTATTTGATATTTACATCAATTCTCGTAATTCCTGCATTGTTTTTAATAATTTCATTGTAGAATTATAATCTAATTGATTACCTTCATACTCACAGCGATATAATCCTTGCAAATTTGAAGGCAAGGTTGTGTCCTTTTTGCATAATAGAATAACTCTCTTACCGTATAAAGCTATTGCGGCACCTATTTCAATTAAAACATTTTCATTTATTCTTTCATATGTATTTTCACCATTATTTATAGGTACATTCTCGAAATCTATATGAATTATTCCTGCATCACAACTTCTCATATCGTCAAAAACTTTATCAGGAACAGGAATAGCAGTGGTTTCTCTTTCAATAGAAACTACTGGCTCCATTTGACCATAAGCTAATAATTCTTTTAATTGTCCTACTATAACTGTATTATTTTTTCCATGGGAAATAAATATATTGGGTTTCCGTTTTTCTGTTCCCGTTTGTTTTTCTATGCAAGTAGGGGTTGAAATAGACATCTTTTCTAATAATTCATTAGGGACCATCAATTCTTCTTGGTTGTCTATATCAAAATCGTTTTCTATATCTGTTTCATTATCAATTATCTTAGAGGCTTGATTGGAATTTGCTTCAAGACAAATAAATTCATTACCACTTATTATACGTAATATTTTTGCTTCATTAGCATTGTCTTTTATAATTTGCCAAGTGTTTTCTTGTTTTTCTTTAGATACGCCTTTTTTAGCTAAAATATTATATGCAATATTATTCTTAGGTAATTTGTTTCCATTATATGTAGAATATATTTCAGCAAATAAAGTTGGTTTCATTATGGATTCTCTTAGTGCGACTAAGTCATCACCTTCTAATATAGGTGCAACAATTCTTTCCCCAAGTTCTGTCAAACTGATATTTTTAGAGTTATAACCGCCATTAGTAAGTCCGTATGCAACAGATGCTCCAGTAAGAGTTCTCCAATTTGAACTGGTTGGAGATATGCCGCAAGATTCTGCAACAAGCAAAGGAGATGTCGGTTGCCCAGCGTAATCATCTTTGATAGCTTGAGGAATACGTAAAATTTCTTTAATTGAAACTAACGGACAAAATGTTTGAGATAATCTTGTCTGTTTGGTTTGCTTTGTAGTTTCTGTAATTTTATTTGAATTTTTCTCTTTCATATGTGCTCCTGTTATTTACTATCATTGACATGTATATCATATATCTTAAAGGTATGTTTGTCAATGTTTGTTAATAAATCTAAACATGTTAAACAGATTTAATAATCATCATTTTATCTTAGGATATTTACAAAATAAGCATTCATGAGTACTTATAAATTAATAAATCAAGATAAGTTCTAAATGTTTGAATTGTTTGTTTAATATAACGTATTATGATTGGTAGCTTGTCGGCTCATAAGACGCTTTTTAGTTTTACTTCCTTGCTTGATATAATAAGTGTTATTGGTATTTATAGAATACTTAATTATAATATTCTATTACTAAATACAAATTTCCCTGTTCCGCAAACATTTCTTAATATTTTGCGCTGGCGGTTTTTATCTAAAATTTACACAAAAAACTTCGCTCTGCACCGCTCCTACAAACATACCTACAATAATTGTAGGTATAAATTATTTTTAACTAAAAAATCGGGGTACTTGATTTTTATTTTTTACGGAGCATAATATAGATGTTGAGGGAGTTCTCTCAATATGAAAACAAAATATCGCGGGATGGAGCAGTCTGGTAGCTCGTCGGGCTCATAACCCGAAGGTCGTTGGTTCAAATCCAGCTCCCGCAACCAATTGAATAGAGGGGATTTCAAGGATTTTGAAGTCCCCTTATTAAATATAAAAATACTTAAATAATTCAACTTTAATTCAACTATACATAATTATTTGGTATGCTAATATATAAATAGGTCGTAAAATATGAGCATAAAATACAAACTTCCTAATAAAATTGAAAATAATTATCAAAGTTTTTCTTCTTTAATTAATTTATATCAAGCATTGATAAAATTATTTGTGGAAGATGTATATATTGATTTTTCAAACACAAGCTATTTAGAAGCAAATTTATCAGCTTTAATGGGGGCTATATTTGATGATACTGAAGTGTTTGTAAATATAATTTTTGAAAATTTTCAACCACGAGTACAGACCATATTACAAAAAAATGATTTTTTAAGCAATTATGGATACCCTAAATTAGATGATTATTATTCAACAACTATTAAATATAAGAAATTTAAAGCAACTGATAATCAGTCATTTTACCAATATATAAATGATGAATTATTAACAAAACATGACTTTCCTAAAATGTCAGAAAGTTTTAGAAAAGATTTTGTCAAAAGTTTATTGGAAATTTTTGTTAATGCTAAAATCCATGCTGATTGTGATTATGTTTATACTTGTGGACAGTATTTTCCTAATAAAAAAGACTTATATTTTACAATAGTAAATACTGGAACTACAATTAAACAAAATGTGTGCAATTACTTTAATAGAAATGATATAAGTGCAATACGAGCAATACAATGGGCAGTAAAAAAAGATACTACCACAAAACAAGGTATATCAGGTGGACTAGGTTTTGAAACCGTAAGAAGATTTATAAGCCAAAATAAAGGAACATTGCAGGTAATATCAGATAATGGTTATTGGTATGAAAATGTTTATGATAAAATTAATGTGAAAGAATTTGATAATTCATTCCTTGGAACTATTGTCAATTTGAAAATCAAAATGGATGACACTCAAGATTATATGACAGAGGATGAACAAATTGACGAGCTATTTTTATAGGAGAAAAAATGTCAAACAATGAGATAAAAATTAATATTTATAATGAAGTTGGTGGAAGTGCTGCGGTGTCAGATACTGACGGACAAAAAGTTTTTGAGAAGATAAATAAAGCACTAAAAGCCGGAAATTCCGTTTTATTAGATTTTGTAAATATTGACATGGTTATTTCTGCTTTTTTAAATACAGCAGTAGGTCAATTATATAAAGAAAATTATAGTGTTGAATTTTTGCGTAGCAATGTTAAAACAACAAATATGAAAAAAGATGATTGGGATATCCTTGCAACTGTTTTAAAGAGAGCTAAAGAATATTATCAAAATCCTGAATATAGAGAAAAGTTAGATGAAGCATTAAAAGAGGAATTAGACAATGGTTAGTGTTTATGATTTAAAAACATATAAACCAAAATCTACTGATAAATTTCTCTTTGATACAAATATTTTAGTCTTTTTATACAATAGTTTAAATCCTGATTTAAATGAAACCAAATCAGAAGTTTATAGTAATTTTATGGCTGAAATAGTGAAGTCTGGAGCTACTATATATTTAACATCATTAAATTTAGCAGAATTTGTTAATGTCCTTATTTCGAGAGAATACAATATAAAAAAGCAAGGTAAAGATGACAGTTATCAAAAGAAAAGAGATTTTAGAAATTCTGATGACTATACATATGCCATAGAACAAATAAAGCCTATCATAAGACGCATGTTAAGTACTTTTACAAAATTAAGTGATAATTTTGAAGAATTGGCTATTGAAAATTTAACTAATGATATTAAGATAGATTTTAACGATGAGTATTTTAATTATCTATGTAATTACAATGATATAAAAATAATTACTGATGATGTAGACTATTCTTTGTTAAATTCGCCTTTAGAAGTTATTACTGCTAATAAAAAAATGTTAATTTAGTATAACCTGTTTTTGTTTGTTTTGATTTAGTAAAATATTTTCAAGTTTATCACTGGCTTTTTTGTCTGCCTCATGTAGTATATGTGTATATATGTTTGTTGTTGTACTTATATTTGCGTGTCCTAGTCTTTTACTGACTGTTGCACAATCCAGACCGCTTAATATCAGCATACTTGCTTGTGAATGTCTGAAAGCGTGAGGATTTATATGTGGTAATAACGGCAATTTGTTTGTTTTAGGTCTGTCTTTGTTCTCTTTTTCAATAATATTGTTATATTTCGTTCTAAAACTTGAACAATAATCGGTTAATGTATCAGGGTGCATCGGTTTACCGTTTTCTTGAACAAGTATAAACCCTGTATCAGTCCAAGCCGTACCGAGTGCAAGTCTTTTTGTATTATATTCTTTTTTGTATACTCTTAATAGTTCCATAACCTTTGCCGGAACGCTAATACTTCTTTTTGATTGTTCGGTTTTAGGTGTATCTTGATATATCCCCCTGTCTTTTGAATATAAAGAAGTACGCTTAATATTTATCAGATTATTTTTAAAATCTATATCGCTCCATTGTAAACCCATAATTTCACCCCTGCGACAACCTGTAAATATAAGCAAATTCAATGCAACTTGCTTTTTTAAAGGTTCTTGCAAAGAATAAAATAAAATGCGTTCAATATCTTCTATTTCAATATAATTTGCCTCTTTTCGTTCATTCTTTGGTGGTGTGGCTTTAGAGGCTGCATTATAAGGCACAAGCAATTCTTTTTCTGCCTCTGCAAGTATAGTTCTTATAAGTCTATGATGTTCTATAATTGTTTTACTGCTTAATTTACCGCCAGTTGCTTTGTTTATACCGTCTTTTGATAATTGGTCATAGAAAGCGTTTAAATGTTGAGGTTTTAAATCGCATAACTTATAATGTCCGATTGCTGGTTTTATTCGTTCCAATAGTTCTTTGTATCGTACTATTGTTCTATGTTTTACCCCAATGCGTTCTTTTAAATCAATAACATAATTTGCATATCGTTCAAAAGTTTGCTTGTTATCGGCAACAAAACCTTTTTTACATTCATTTTCAAAAAGTGTAGCTGCTTTTTGCAATTCTGCTTGTATTTTCTTTTCGCTCCACTTTTCATCAAAGAAAAATGTCATTGTATAAGGTTTTAACTGCTTGCCGTTTGTATCTCTGCCTTTGTGAACTCTGATACAGTATGAGATAATTTTACCGTCTTTGTTTTTTCTTGGTTGAATGTTTGCCATTTTCGTTACTCCTTTTTGGTATATGTTGTTCTTTTATGTCTTTGAGCATATTTATAAAATCATGTTGTATTCTAAATAGCATAAATTCAGCCTCTTTATCGTCATTATACGGATTTTCTTCATAATATTTAATTTCATTTTCTTCTATACCAATAATATCGAAATACTTTGATGTGTCATAGGTGTTATATTCTAAATATTCAACAATTTTTGCTAATAAAACAACGAAAGCCCCATTTTTATATGTCAACATTTCGTTTAAAATTTTTATAGGGATATTTTTAGAGTTTGGATTATACATTTCAGAAATTTTTACAATGTCTGATATAAGTTTAATTGTTTTATCGGTAAGTCCTAAATCTGTACCTAATTTAAAATTTTCATTTTTTATGCTTGCTTTTTCATTTATTAAGTAATCAGCAGGGATATTAAAAAATTTGCTATATTGTTGTAATTCTGTATAAGAAGGGAATTTTTTACCATTTTCTAAATTAGAAATTTGAGTTTTAGAGATTTTTAATGCTTTTGCAAGCATATCCTGCGTATAATCTCTTTCAATACTACTTTTACTCTCTCTCAATGCCTTAAAACGACTACATAGTTTAAAATTTTTATTTTTCTTTTGCATTTTATATACCTTATTTGTTACTAAATCAGGAATTTTATATAATAAATTCCTGATATGTTATCAATATAACATAAATTGCTCTAATTTCAAGTGTTTTACAGTAATATAAAATAGAATTTGTTACATTTAGTAATTTTCAATAACAAAAACAAAAGGAGGAAAAATGTTGGAAAATCTAAAAACACCCAAAATGGCAACTGTAAATGAGGTAGCAGAAATAACAGGGCTTGCAAGACATTATGTAAGGCAATTAGCCTTGCAAAATAAAGTAAGCCATGTAAGAGCAGGAAAAAAGATTTTAATTAATGTTGAAAAATTAATAGAATTTCTTAATGCCGGTGAAAGCGTGCAACAGGAATGATAACCATACAAAACAAAAATTGAGGCATATTATGATAATACAAAATTTTACAAGAAATGACTTTATAAAAAGCGGTATATCGGATTTAACCTTAAATGAATATATAAATAATGGGTATTTATTAGAAACTCCTGATTGTTGGCAATTAAAATATCCTGAATTATACAAAAATAAGCCTACTGATTATTACAATATGAGGCTAAAAAATCCTACTGAAAATAAAAAATATATAAAACCAAAAGAATTGTGTTCAAGATTATTTAGACCGCTTGCATTAAGTCCAAATATCATAAGTAATAGGAATGAATATATAATTATTACAGAGGGGGAAAAGAAAGCAATAAAAGCCGTTCAAGAGGGTTTTAATTGCCTTGCTCTTTCAGGTGTGTGGGCTTGGAAAAGGACACCTAAAGACGATGAAACTGAAATTAATGCAGATATTATACCTGATATAGTAAATTTGGATTTAAAAAATAAAACGATTTATTTATGTTACGACAATGACATGTGGTCTAAACCTCAAGTAAAACAAGCATTATATCATTTTTCTGCATATTTAATTGCAGAAAAGCAAGCAATAGTAAAAATAATAAAATTGCCTGAAATTGATGATAAAATTGGGCTTGACGATTATTTAATAAAATATGATAAAAATAATTTCCAAGAATTATTAAATAATGCAAAAACACTTGATTTGAGTGTAATTCAGAATATATTATCAGATAAAATTGATAGTAATGAGAATTTTCCTATTGATATTTTTCCTGCAAATATAAAAAATATCATAATTGATTTACATAAAAGACTTGACGCCCCTTTAGAGTATATTGCATGTGTATTTTTAGTAACTGTGAGTATGTTAATGGATTATAGATTTTATATAAATGCAAATCCGGCAAGTAATTTTATAGAATACCCTATTTTATGGCTTGCATTAGTTGGTAAACCCTCTCAAAAAAAGACACCATGCCTGAAAATTGGCAAAAAAATTTTAGATAATTTTGAGGCTATATTACTTGAAAAATATGAAATAAAATTAGAACAGTATAAAAAAGATTATATTCAATATAAAGCAGAATTAGAGGCATATAAACAGTTTATAAAGCAGGGGAAGAATGCAGAAATACCAAAAGAGCCAAGAAAACCTTTAAAACCTCGTATTACAACACAAAATGCAACAGTAGAGGCTTTATGCATGGCTATTAATTCAAATAAAGATATTATGCTGGGAATTGGAATTTTTACTGACGAATTAGCACATTTATTTAAAAGTTTTAATCAATATAAAGGTGGTGGCGGAAATGATAAAGAGTATTTTTTACAGGCATGGTGCAAAGATAGACAAAACATAATAAGAAAAGGTACTGATGAAGATTTTATAGTAGAGGCAAGTCATAATATTATTGGGGGTATTCAGCCAAAAGTTCTTGATGAAACATTATTTAAAAAAGGCATAGAGAGTACAGACGGAATGCTTGAACGCTGGTTATTTTGTTGTACTGGTTATGAAGAAACAGGAATATTACCGGATTTTAAAGAAAAATATGATATTTCAGTATTAAAAAATTGTTGTGAAAAAATTTTTAAATACAAAATTAATAACACTCCTAAAGGGTATAAGTTTGATGACAACGCACTTATTCAATTCAAAACATTTTTTAAAGAAATCTCTGATTTAAAAAAATCTAATAGTATTTCTAATTTAATAGCAAGTTATATGTCAAAACAAATAAGTTATGTAGCAAGATTTTCATTAGTTTTACATTGTATAGAAAATATAGAAAAAGATGAAATTTCTATAAATACACTTAATAATGCAATAGAATTAAGCAAGTATTTTATTTATTGTTTTCATAAACTTTTAAATGAAAGAATTACTATAAATCCTCTTGAAGATTACACTTTAAATCTTTTAAGAATAAAAAATATAAAAACTATTTCCCCTACGGAATTATACAAGAAAAATATAAGTTGTTTCAGAACTCTTGAAATGGCAAAAATTGCACTTGAAAATCTTGCAAGTAAAGGCTATGGGAGGATTTGTAAAAGCGGTACTAGGGGGTATAAATTCATATTTTATGGATAAATATACCTTTTATACATTTTAAGGCTAAACATCACTAGTAACACACAAATTATAAAAATGCACATTAAAGACTGATAATACCTTATATACCTTTAGGAAACTTAAAAATGATTACTGATATTTTAAATAAATTTGATGAAATAATAAAAAATACATCCACTATAAACCGCAAAAATAATAATTTTAATTCTGAAAATTATATTGTCATTAGCCATTATGAAATTGACGCTATAAAACGGCTTTTAATAGTTGGAAATAATAAATATAATATTCCAGTATTCTTTAACATAAATAATGCTCTTGCAGGGGATTATAAAACTTTAGATTATATATTTACTTATTTTGGGTTTAATATAAGTAATTATCTTAAAAAAGAGTATAAAAGCAGTAATAATACTAATAATACTAATAATACTAATAATACTCTTTTATAAAAGACTGTCTATATAAGGATAAAAGGCACAAAAGATACAAAAAGTATAAAAATGGAGGGAAAAATAAAATGCCAAAATCAGACGGTTATAAAAATCTAATTCCGGCTAATAAACGAAGCAAGGACGAAGTTAGGATAATAGGCCAAAAAGGCGGAATAAAATCAGGGGAGGTGCGTAGAATGCGTAAGACATTAAAAGAACAATTATTATTGTTACTTTCAGAAAATGATATACAGGAAAATATATGCTTATCGCTTATTGATAAGGCTTTAGAGGGTGATACAAAGGCATTTCAAATTATAAGAGATACGATAGGGGAAAAACCGATAGAGCAATTATGTATGACAACTACAAATATTAACCTGCAAAAATCCTATGAAGAAGTAAAAGCCTTAATGGAGGCTCAAAAACAAAAAGCAATAGAAGAAAACAGGCATGAGATACCCCTAATTGACTATAAAGAGGTTTAAACCCTCCCCCCTACCATTAAAAAGTAGAAAAATTAAGCCTCTATATATGGATAGTACCCCTAAAAAATTTTTGGATTTTTAAGGCACTATTTTTCATCTATCCATCTATAACCGATTTTTTGCAATAATGAACTATAAAATAATAAATCATGCATACCTATTTCCGGCACATGATAACCTCCTACGAAAGAGTTTAGCATAGGATATATTTTTGTTTCGCACGTTAACTTATTTTCGCATTGTAATTCGTGTTTATAACCTAACAAACGCTTTGTAGATATGACATTACATGAATTAAATATTTTTCTTGATTTTTCAAGGTCTTTTCCTGCAAATCTTCCATGTACTCTGTTATTCATTGTAAAATTATCATACATAGAGTTATAAGTATTTGCCTCAATATTATAATTGTTTTCTAATGGAACTGTCATTATAACATCATTAAATTTAACACCTAATTCGCTAAATGTTACTAAATTACTTGCTCTATATATTACATTGTTATAAATGCTCATATACATAGTTTTATCATCGGGAAAATAGAATAAAACTAAATGTATATATGAACTATGTTCATAATCTACTACGCAATTTCTTTGAAATTCATCACAAGCGAATTTTGTTCTTGAGGCTACACCTGAATATTTTGCTTTTTCATTGTCATTCATTAATTTATCAATAGCAGTTAAATGTTGCTTTGTAAGTTCAAGAAAAGGGGCTTTTTCTTGTGCAAAAGCACAACTATTTATAACAAAATATATTATTATAAGGGTTAAAAACTTTTTCATAAAACCTCCTTGATTTGTTTTAATTGCTTATTACCTAAAACAAGGACTATTTATAAAATAATCAATGTTTATTATTCATCAAATTACATCAAAAAACGATTATTTGCAAATCGTATAACCTTTAGCAATGTTTATGAGCGAGTAGTAGCAAATAACATGTATAAAGGGGTTGAAAATGGAATTAAAAAAGCGATTAGGAAAAAGAATACAGGAATTGCGACTTAAAAACGGTTTAAAGCAGTCTGAACTTGCCGAAAAGGTCGGAATTGCAACAAAACATCAAAGTTGTATTGAAACAGGCAAAAATTATCCCTCTGCCGAACTGGTTGAAAATTATGCTAAAGTATTTAATATTGATGTAGCCGAAGTTTTAGCAATAGAACATATAAAAACTCGTAAAGAACTGGCATGCGAAGTAAATAAACTTATTAAAAATGCTAATGATAATGAAATGATTACAATATATAGGGTATTAAATGGAATTTTAAATCATTAGACTAATTTTCAATATTTGTATTTTCAACATAGTTCTTCAAATATTCAGAATAATTTTCTAATTTAGTTATTTCTTCTAATCTCTGCATTGTTTCTCTTGAATATTTCATTGAATTATTTTTAATTAGAAAAGTTACAAAAATTGCACAAGTCAATATTGTAGAAGTTGCTACAAATACCCCTTTTATTGTAAGAAAATTTTCTAATAATATTTGCGGAAATGCTTGAATTGTAATATATGTATCAGTAGGTAATACCAATAATGGAATGGATATACAAGTTATAATCAAAAACAAAGAAATATAAATAGAATTTGCAATTATTTTTGATGATTGTGGATTACTTGAAAGTCTGTTGTATAAATGTGCTACTTTTTCTTGGTGTAAGTAAACTTCTGCTAATATTTCGTTAATTTTTTCTTTTTCTTCTATTATGTTCTCTTCTAATTTTGCATTATACATTCGTAAAGGTTTCATTTTAGGAATAGAAATATATGTTTTTGCTTTAGCTAATTCTGGAGTTATACCTGCAATTTGTTGTAATGATTTGGAAAGTGAACCTAAATGGTTATTACTTAATAAAGAATTTATACGATTTATCCCTAAATTTTTTAATGAATTATTTATATCATTCATTTTCATGGCTGCCTCCTAATAATTTTTCTTGTTGTTCTTTTATGGCAACTAAAACTTCTGATTTTTGGTCAAATTCTGAAAACTTATACTCATTATATATAATTTCAGGTGATTTGTACAAAATATTTTTATCATCATAAGAGTTATCTTCCATTTTTTCAAATGCCTTTTCTCTTATTCTTGTATTATACCAATTAAAATACCTATCTTTTAACCTCATTATTAAATTATTAGCAGTTACAATACAATCTTCAATTAAAATTTTATTTTCATTAAATTGTTGTTCATTATTTATAATTTTGGTAATAATAAATGCACCCAATAACCCAACAAATGCAGCCGTTGATTGTGCCAATGAACTATAAAAAACATTCCAGTCTGACATGCAAGCCTCCTAATACAATAATATCATAAAAATTTAGCTTTATAGTTCTGAGTTCAACAAAAATTCAACTTTTTTATAAAAATTCAACAAAAATCATTAAAAATTACAAAAAGTAAAATAGTTAAAATATTGATTATATTTAAGGTAATAAGAAATTGTAAAAGTTATAAAAAGTAAATTTCACAACTCATAACCCGAAGGTCGTTGGTTCAAATCCAGCTCCCGCAACCAATTATTTTAAAGGGTTTTAGCTAATTAGCTGAACCCTTTTTTAGTGCAAAAATAAGCCAAAGTTGCAAAAATGTTGCAAAATTATTTTGAGGCGCACTTTATTTTAGTTTTATTTGTACGACGAGTTTTAAGGCTTGTGAAATTATTTTTGTATGTTTTTTATACTCGACAAGTTAAAAATTGCAGCAGGAGACACCATAACTACTTCATTTTAGACCATAATGAAATGATGTGGAAAGACTTTAAAATAAAAATACTCGATTTATTCAAGCGAGTATAAATATGATTGCAATTTGTAATAATCTTATTAAGTCCCAAATTTTCTAATTTCTTCTTGTTGTTCAATAGATTGATTTACAATGTTATTCAACAAATTTACGCACTTATCATTAACTTCTGGTAATAAGTGGGTGTATAAATCCATTGTCATAGTTATTGATGAATGTCCGAGCTGATGTTGAACATATTTCATCGGGGCACCGTTTACAAGAAGTAAACTTGCGTATGTGTGCCTTAGGTCGTGAAATCTTATCTGCTCAATTCCTGCTCTATTTAAGGCAGGTATGAATCTGCGTTTCATCATATTTTCTGCACTCTGATAATTACCCTCATTATTTGGAAATACTAATTTATTTTCACTAATAGGGCAAGCTATACGCCATTCTCTTAAAACTTTTGCCAGTTCATCAGACATATCAACTACTCTTATTTTGCCTGTCTTTGGTGTCCCAAGTCTGCCATGAGTGTAATTTTTATCAATAGTGATTTTTTTTGTAATCCAATTTATTGAATCCCACATTAACGCCATTAATTCACCCTGTCTCATACCGGTGAATATAGCAGTAAATAAAAGCGGATAAAAATCGGGATAAATCTTTTTAGTTTTAGAAAGTAGTGCTTGAACTTCTTCTGTACATAAAGCACGAATCTTTTTATTCTTAACTTCTTTGAGTGATTTTATACGAGCAAGAGGGTTTCTTACAGCAATATCGCTATCAATCATAAAATTATAAATCGCACTTATGAATTTAACGTATTTATTTACAGTTGCATTTACCCTACCTTTTTCCTGCATATATTTCATAAATTCTTTAATAAGCATAGGGCTGATTTCATTTATGTTTATGTCCCCAAAGAATGGAACAATTACATTATTTAAGTAGCCTTGATAAGTTTGATAGGTTGAGGGTTTGCAGTTTGTACTTGCGTGAAGCCTTAAATAAAGCTCTCCGGCTTCTTTTATTGTTGTCTTTTTGTTTATGGGATTAATACCTTTATTCAATTCTTCAAAGCGTTTTGCTTGTGCTCTTTCGGCTTCAGCTTTGGTTTTAAATCCTTTTTTGGTTTTTCTTTTTCCTTTTAGGTCTTTGTAATCAAATTCCCATTTGGCAGTTTTTGGACTTTTTCTTACTGAATCAATCATATTGTAAAACTTTCTTTTAATTTTAATTTAATGCGTTTTGAGCGATTTGCGAGCCCCTTCGCTAACTTTTGCAAACATGAATTTTAAAGAAAAGGCACCGTATCACCGAAACAATACGGAGCCAATAAGAAAGGAATGGAGCTTAAGCACGAAGTACTGTGTTTTGTTCAACAAACTTTTTTAAAATATCTTCCGAAAATAGCACTCTGGAGCCGATTTTGACATGTTCTATTTTCTTATGATGTATCCACCTGTAAAGCGTGCTTGCTGATATATTTAAGTAACCGGCAGCTTCTTTAACATTTAAGAGAGTATTATTCATCTTTACCCCCTTTGTCATCAGTGGAAGTCATATTTTGCGCCTTATCCATAGCAGAATCAAAAAGACTGTCATTAGTTGGCGGCAGCTCAAAATCTTTATCTGTAAGTTCGATTTTATAAGACTTCTGGTTTGCTCGTTCCTTGTAAATAGTTATCTTGACATCATTTGAGATATTGCCCTTAATGTTAGCAATTCTGCGGGTAAGTGATTTTACGCTCTTATATTTTGCCCGAAATTCAGGTATATCAAAGTTATCTTCATTTGCAAGAAATAAAAGCTGCTTGTGCAGTTCAAAACCGGACATCGTATGGGGTTTAATTTGCTTTTTGGCAAAGATTTTGAGTGCATATACAAGACTATCTTCTTCAACCGCAAAGGCTTTTTGTGCTTCAATAATCTTGTCTAAAATACTTTCAAATTCTTCTTTTCTGCCTAATGAGTCAAATATGCGCAAGCCAAAGGTTGCAAAATCAGCACTTCTTAAATTAGTCTTATAAGTGTGCTCTTTAGTTATATCAAGGGCTTTCAGTACTTTTTGAAGTTCATACATGATATAAGACATTATCTCGTCTCTGTGGTCTAAAATATCCTTTATCAGTTCGCCTTCAGGTACAAATTCGAATATTCTCTTAAAAGGTATACCGATAAGCCTGTCTGCCACATCATCACGAGTAAATTGCGGTGTTCTTGAAGTTAATGCAAGATATGTCTTTGTGGGTAGCTTAATTTCTTCATTATCGGTGTATAATTTGCGTTTACCGATATTTTGTCCCGTTGCAACAGAAGCAAGTTTGTCATTAAGCCAGGATTTGCCCGTATCAACATTATCAAGAATAACCATATGGTTATTTGTTACAAGTGTATCAAAATCCTCAGGTTTGCTCGGTAGAGGTGTTACATTATATTTTGAGCCAAATAGGATTATTCCTATACGTCTCAATGTTGAAGTTTTACCGCTTCCTTTTTCGCCGACCGCAACAAGTAAAACCTTTGTAGGCATAATTGACTCAAAGAAAGTACTTAAAAACCATACCCGTACAAGTGTTTTAAATTCTTCTGCCGTCAAAGTTCCTGTATCTGTGTCGATATTCATTGAATCGGCAATATATTTGTCAAAATAATTTACCGAATCATCAGGCTGCACCAATTTAAACGGCTCGAAATCAGGTCTATAATTGAACATAATACCTTCATCGCCGTTTTCTAATTCTTCAATGCCTTCAGTTGTGATTGTATAAACTGTAGTATCGTTGTTAGAAATATAAATTGCATTTTTATTTTTATCATAGTGGCAGAAATTGTGTGTTTCTATCGTGGCACCATGGTCAAAAGCAAAAGTTGATAAATCGTTAACAGTATAGTTATAATACTCTCTTGACGGATTTATACCCATACGATTTAACAACCTTTTTAACCATTCATCAGAAGCTATTATAGGTATAATTTTTTTGTCATCATCAAGGAAGATGTACTGGTAATTACTGTCTTTGAAGAATTTCCCGCGCTGTAGAATTTCCTTTTCAATTAGTAACGAAACAAGCTGCTGTCTATTAAGTTGTGTTATTTTAGTATTATTCATAATACTTCTAACTTCTGCCTCAATGCCGCTAAGGTCTCTATGATAGTGTTTCATGGTTTTTAACAATTCCCAAACAGCTTCACTGCATTGCTTTTCATCTTCAAAACCATTTATAAATTCGTCAATATCTTTTATGCTTCCAGGTGTTGTTAGTCCGAAAACAGTACGAATTTCTTTTGCTTTTTCTAATACTTTTCTGCCTGCCTCGTCGTTATCGTGTAGTATGCAAACTCTTTCAGCGGGTATTTTCATAGCTGTATCTATGTCACCATTTGCACCGCCTAATGCGCAAACATCAATAGGTTTATCCATTTTATGCAGTTGTGTAACCAGAGAGAGTTGGTCAAACTCTCCCTCTACAACAATAAGGCCTTTGCGTATTTTCTTATAACTTTTAACTTTTGAAATTTCATCAGTAGAAAATACACCTTGATTAAAGATACCCGCTTTATTTTGCACCTTTAATATTTGAAATGTTTTTGTGTCGATGTATGGTTTTCTTGTTTTAATTTGAGTAATAAGTCCATTCTCATCACGATAAAAGAAAATAAGTCTATCCCAGTTATCACGTATGAATTTCTGTAATTTTTCAATAAAATCTTCAAGATTTTTTAATTCTGTTTGCAGCCTTTCTTTTTTCTCGGCATCTGTTTCTTCCTCAATTCTTTTGTTAAAATCAGCAATTAAATCCTCGTTTTCTTTTCTAACATCATAGCTTGCAGGAATAACACCAACGTCAGACCGCCTTAAAATATGCTCCGGTATTTTTCTAATTTGATTCGCATAAACAAATGCTTGACATGGTTTACCGTCTTGCTTGTTTTCAAATAAACCTTTGTGGGCTGCTTTAAAAAATCTGTCTATTACAACCGATTTATTATCTACACCGTGATTTATTGTATTAAGATTAAGATGTAAACCGCACACAAAGCATTTTGCTTTTTCTAAGTTGTCTCCATACCTGTGCATGTGTATTTTTTCGCACTCCACACATTCCTGAGCGCCTTTTCTTTCTTCAAGTTCTTTGCCATACATGGCTTTTGTTGCTTCACTAAGGTTTTTAAACATTGTTTTGTTCTCCTTTTCCTTTCCCTTTTCTTCTAACTTTTTTGAATTTTCGTACATAAATTTTTCCTCCTTTTCTTTGTGTTATGTACTACTATTTTTATTGTATAATTTGTATGATATAATCGATTTAGGAGAATATATTTATGAGAAAAAAGGAAGCGTGTAAAAGAGAGTATTTAAGGTTATCAGCAGTTTTTGAGAATTGGTATCTTAAAAAAATGAAAGAAATTGAAGCTGATAAAAATTTGAATAAACCACCTAAAAATATGCTAAAAAGACTTGCTATAAGCGAAAATGAATTTTATGAAAAATATATAAATCCATATAAGAGCCTCTCTAAACAAGATTTAGAGACTGTTTTTAAAGTTCTAGCACCTGAATTAATTGAAACATATATAAAGGAAGGTTCTTTGCTAGTTGGTTGTGAATTAAAATTAAAATATGATATAAGTTTTACAAGAAAAGAAAATGCCCTTAGTTGGCTTTTATTTCAAGTTGATTTACTTGGTATTTTTAAGTTATCAAAAAATTTAAAAAAGTTTCTTTTAATACCATATCATCAATGTTACTATTGTGGAAAACCCAACTATTATATAAGAAATGGTAAAATTAAAAAATTTAACTTAAAAGAAATTTTATGCCATAAGGATAAGTGTCAAAATAGCTCTAATCCTGAAAAACATGATAATTGTTGTTATGCAAAATGGGTACGAAAAAGAAAATCTTTAGAAAAGGCTTTAAGTGTTGTTGATAATTTATATCACGACATTGAAGATTACGAAGATGAAAAATTGAGTAATGAGCAGAAAGCTGTTTTAAATAATAAACTGGATAAGATTTTTATTGATTTTTGCGAAAATCAATATCAAGAAAATTTAAAAATAAATTACACAATACAAGAATCAGATAATAAAGCTATTAACTTATTAAAAATTTCGTTATAAACTTTCGCAAATCAAACTAACCTAATTAACCATATTAACCGGTTACTTTGGTTAGTATGGTTAATTTAAAACAAAAGAATTTTTAATGAATTCACCTTTCATGCTTGTAGATTTGCCAATAATACAAGTAATGCGGATTTAATAATTGCCATAAAATTTACGGTCTTTCTTCTTACATATAGCAGAATCAAAGTTATAGGAAGACGCCGAAACTAAAATGTGAGATTATTCCTTTATTTTAAAAGCATAATCCCCTTGAGATAGTGGTGATATGCCAAGTAGTTCTATGGAATTTCCTTTCATATCAGTTATTTCAACAATTACTGATATACAATTAGGCTCGCCCTCTATCGGAGTCCCATTCTTTACATAATTATCTTTTTTAATTTCAACTTGCTTGATTTTTATGCTTTTAACCTTTATGCCCTTGTAGTATTCATGTGACATTAACATTTCAATATTAGGATTAATTTGTAATGTTTCATGTATAACTGCGTCTTGGCTTGCTTGTGCAGAGCAATTTAGTAATATAATTAAAAATATTAAAAAGGTAGATTTAATTTTTTTCATAACCAATTACACAAATTCTAACTATTTATTTACAAATTTTAAAGTAAGCTTTTTGAGCAACCCCTGGCATTATACTTCCCCAAGTATAATCCATTGGAATAATATCTAGTGTTACATTTTTTATATTATCTGTTAGTATAGCTGCCTTGTATCTTATTTGTACATTCTGGCAATCTAACTCTCCAACATATAGTAAGTCATTATCGCCATTAGTGTGCTTTAGAGTAATAGAGTAAATTCCATTTGTAATTTCTGTAAAATTTTTATCGTAAAAATCTATAGAAGAATTATCCAATGGTAACCAATGTATTGTTTCTGCTACACAAGGTACAATAAAAAAAGTTAAGAATAGTATTATTAATATCTTTTTCATACTTCACCTATTTGTTTAACTTCTTTTCTAATTTCTTCATCTCTTTAGTAGTATTGTGTAAGAAATTTTGATAATAAATATTATTTGCATAAGCATTATTCTTTAAGTATTGTGGATAGTTTTTATAGATATGCTCATAAATATTTACCATTCTTTTAGTTGCCAACGGATAATAATGACACCATTCATAGCGAGTCTGTGCAAGAGTTTTGCTGTAAACTGTAACCAATGCAAGCGGATTGTAACCTGCATTTACCATATAATCTACTGCTTTTAAATCTGCTTTGTTTTCTTTTGGTCGAGGATTAAAGGAATAGACTGCACGAGAGAAGAAACCTCTAAATAAACCTCTGTAAGAATTTTCACCCATAGCTATTGCATGGCTTAAAAGTCCTGCTAATTCATCTTCATTATCAGTTAAATTCAAAACATCACCATAAACCCACAACACTCGTCCGGTATAATCCAAACCGATATTTTCCGGCTTGTAATCTAATGTTGCTCTAGGATTTTTGATAGAAAATGTATATTTAAACACCATTCTTTTTTGTATATTGTTTGTTTCTAAAATCTTAAATCCGATTGGTGCAATATCTTCCGGAGTTGGCTTTCTAGCTTCTGCCATAGGAGTTGAAACAAAAAGCATTAATACTGCAAACAAAACTAAAAACTTTTTCATAAAACCACCTTTCTTAAATTTTGTATTTATTACAATTCATACGAGTTACCGAATTTGTGCAAAGGTCTTTCCTGTGTGTAATCAGGTCTAGTGTAATTATTCTGATTATTCTCATAATTTTGCTTGTTGTAATAATCGCTGTACATTTTTTCAAACTGCTTAGGATTTTCCATTGCACGATTCAAAGTATCGGTTTTGCCTAAACTCTGTTCATACTTGATTTGCTCAACTGTGTAATAGGCAAAACATTTTCCTGTGATAGCCGTTAGGATACAAAACAAAATAAATAACTTTTTCATAATTTACCTTTCTTAACCACGTATAGTATTAGTCTTTAAAATCTTGGTATACAGAAGATTAACACATATAAACGCACGGTCAGTTTGTTCCATTGATTTTATATTACCACGAAAATTACAATATGAGTAAAAAAGATTTACAAAAGTTTGGCAAGAGATTAAAATTTCTGAGACTTGATAAAGAGTTAACCCAGCTTGAATTAGCTGAAATTCTTGATATGTCGCCTAATTTTATTGGAATGATTGAACGAGGCGAGAGAAATACAACTGTTGAAAATGTTTTTAAAATCGCAAGAGCCTTAGGAATCAAGCCTTCTAACCTATTTGAAGAACTTTAAGTCTGCAAAATATCTATTGCTTTTTGCAGCTTTTTGTTTAATGTTCTGAAAAGTATGTAATAATCGTCTTTATCTTTATTGAGTTGTAAATCTTCATCAATAATCCCAGAATCACTAGCGAGGGCACCTAACTTAACGAACACTTGCAAATCGTATAAAATCATTCTTGCATCAGAAATTTTATTTTCTAATCGATTTAATGCGTTTTTATCGCACATAAAAATTAACTCCTTTGTATTTGTATGCGTATATCTAGCTGCTTTATGATATTTATAACAGGGGGCTCATTCTAATAATGAGCAATTCCGCCATAATCGCATATTAACGCAAGAGTAAATTTCTGTGCACCATGATATTTTATACTTGTTGCGAATGTTAGTATATGCAATAAGAAATAAATATTAAAAAAAACAATTAGGTTATTTCAACTTTGTCATAAAACTTAATATTTAATTTAGTTACGCATGTAGCTGTTATAATGATAATAAAAGAGAGGTATAAGTGGATTTTTTAAATTTTAAAATTAAGAATTTTAAAGGTATTGAAGATACAACTATAAATTTAAATTCAAATTCCAATATTTATACTTTGATTGGTCTTAATGAAAGTGGGAAAACAACTGTATTAGAAGCTTTAAATTATTGGAGTTACTCTCAAGAATCAAAAGAAACTGTAGAATGTTTAGGATTTCAGACAATTCAAGATGATTATGAGTTAATCCCTATTGGTGAAACATCTAATTTTAGTAAACAAATATCTGTATCTGCAACTTTAAAGTTGTCAGAAAATGATGAATTAGATATAAAAAAATATGCTGAAGAAAATTGCAATTTTATTTTAACCGAAAAAATTGATAAAATCACAATAACAAAATCTAAAACTTTTGCAAATTCCCAAAGCACTGGCTCTAGTAATTATTGGACTATTCGCCTTATGGGTAAAACAAAGGGTTCACGAAGTAAAAAGGTAATTGATTTGTCATCAAAAGAAAAAGAATGGCAATGTATTACTTTATATATTAGAGATAATTTATTACCAACAATTCTTTATTTTCCCAATTTTTTGTTCGATTTTCCAGAACGAATATATTTAGAAGACTTTGATGAAGATTCTAAAAAACAAAAAGAACATTTATTCTATAAAAAGATTATTCAAGATTTACTAGATACATTAAATCAGGATTTGGATATACAGACGCATATTGTTAATCGAAAGCGTTCTGGTAACGACAATGATGAAAATAGCTTAAAAAAGGTTTTGTTAGATTTATCAAGAGAATTAAATAATAATATACTTGGAGCATGGAATGAAATTTTTAAAAGGAAAATTTCAAACAAAAGAATACTTGTAGAAGCCAAATTAGACAGAACCGTCAATAAGGTCTATCTTGAATTTATGATTGAAGACGATGGCTATTTTTCTATTAATCAACGTTCTCTAGGTTTTAGATGGTTCTTCGCATTCTTATTATTTACAAAGTACAGAGGATATAGAAGTCGTAAGTCAAATAATATATTGTTTTTATTAGATGAACCAGCTTCTAATTTGCACACTACTGCACAACATAGATTGCAAAAGAGTTTAGCAGAAATGGCTAAAGAAGATTGTAAATTTATATATACAACACATAGTCAGTATTTAATAAATCCTAAATGGTTGGAAACTACCTATATTGTAAAAAATGAAGGATTATCTTATGAAACAGATGAAAATATTGATGATTTCACTCCTAAAAAAACAAAGATTACTATTCATCCATATAGGCAATTTGTTTCAACATATCCAGACCAAACAAGTTATTTTAAGCCAGTTTTAGATATTATTGATTATAAACCTTCTGAATTAGATATGATTCCAGATGTTGTAATGGTAGAAGGCAAAAATGATTACTATACCCTAAAGTATTTTGAAGATATTATTTTGCAAAGAGAGAATAAAAAATATAAATTTTTGCCAGGTTTGTCTTGTAAAAAACTATTTCCTTTGATTCAGCATTATTTAGCTTGGGGGAAAAATTTTATAATTTTATTAGATGGCGATAGAGCAGGTGAAGATAGTAAAAAAAGGTATCTTGATGAATTCGGAAGTATTTTGAAAAACAAAGTCTTTTCTTTAAATGATATTAATGAACTAGCAAACAATAGTAAAATGGAAGATTGTATCATAAAAGAGGATAAAATTAGTTTACAGAAAATATCAGATTCTAATAGCAAGAGTTATAGTAAAAAATTGTTTAATAGAACATTACAGGAATTATACATTTCTGAACAAAAATTTGAGTTTTCAGAATCCAGTACAAACAATATAAAGTCAATATTAGAATATTTAGATTCAAAGTTTTAATTTACTAAAGAGGTTTTGGGTGCAATTTTATATTTTTCTTCCGTTATATAATATTAAAGTTGAAGAATCTGTTTTAGACAAGAATTTCGGTGGTTTTAAAATTATTAGTAATAACTTTTTTAAAACAAAATATGAACCTCTTATTATAAATCAGATAAGTCAAGAATTTTTAATTGAATTGAACGAAGATATTAGAAAGCCACATGCGGGGGAAGGCTACACTAGAGAATATGCTAAGTATCTTTAAATGAAAGAGTGTAACATCAATTATCCTAAAAATATAGCCAATACAGAAGAAAAAGAACAATTTGATGAAGAAATTAGAGAAATAAAACGGACTTTTGATAAATTTATATTAATATCAAGAATTTTGTCAAGCGGAAGGTTGCAAGTACACAATGGTTATATTTTTTCAGTTCCTTATTATGCATGTTTTCAACTTCATACATCAACTAGTATTGAACATATAAGACCATTTTTTTACTCAGAAAAACCTTTACTTGAAGGCTATTATTCAATGAATGAGGATAAGTTTAATAGTATTATTGATAATATTCATTTATTGAATGTTTTGGATAATTTAAAACTTTCTATTCCAATTCTTTATTTTACACATTGTTATAGCGCAACAAATTTATTTGATAGAATTATAAAACTTGCAATTATTTTAGAATGTACCATGTTAGCAAACTGTAGGGATGAGTTAAAGTATAGACTAAATCTTCGTACTTGTAATTTTCTAGGCAAAAATGTTAGTGAAGAACTTTCCATTTTTTATGACGCAAGAAGCTCTATTGTTCATTGTGGTGATATAAGCAATGAATTATATAAAAAAATTAAACATATAATGCAAAATAAATATAACACCAATATAGAAGCGTTATTTTATTTTTTGCAAGAAAAAATAGAGCCAATCATAAGAAACGTATTATTTGAATCTTTAAAAATATTTAATGGCTTGGATAAAATCAAGAATTATACTCAGTTAAGTGAAAGTATTGATAAACAAATAATTACAAGTATTTCAAGCTAATTAGTTCCCTCTTTCAATATTTCCAAATACTCCTTATATGCAAAGGTTCTATTTCTTGTTTGGGTTGAAGTTTGTTCAAGGACACCGATACTAGTCAAGTCTTTGACTATGCTTGACATTGTGTTAAATGCTATATCAAGTTCTTTGGCTGTTTTTTGAATCTCAATAATAGGGTTTGATTCTAAATATTCAAATACTCGCATTGCATTTTTAGCTCTGCGTCCCAAGCCTTCAATTTTTAGGCAATAGTTATCGTGCAGATAAGTTAATTTATCAATCGTTTCCACAGCGTCTTTTGCAGATTCATAAACAGCTTCCAAGAAAAATTTAATCCATTGTTCATAGTTACCTTTTAATCGCACTTCGTTCATTCTGTCGTAATATTCAATTCTATTTTTCTTCAAGAAATACGAAATATACAATGCTGGAGTACTTAAAATTTTCTTTTCCATTAAATATAAAGTTATCAAAAGGCGACCAATTCTACCATTGCCGTCTAAGAATGGGTGAATAGTTTCAAATTGATAATGAATTAAGCCTGCTCTAATTAAAACATCAAGGTCATCATCACCATTGATATATTTTTCTAAATCAGACATTGCTTGAATCATATCTTCAACAGATGGTGGAATATAGCGGGCATTTTGCAAATTACACCCTGTGGCACCTATCCAGTTTTGAGAATGCCTAAATTCACCGGGATTTTTATTTTGTCCTCTTGCCCCTTGCAATAAAACTTCATGAGCCTCTTTAATTAATCGATTGCATAAAGGAAGTTCTTTTAATCTATTAATTGCATAATCAGTTGCTTTTATGTAGTTTACAACATCTCCGACAGGTCTGTTTGTGTTTTCTTCCAAGCACGGGTCTAGTACATCTTCTAAAGTAGCCTGAGTCCCTTCAATTTGTGAGGACATAAGAGCTTCTTTTCTCACATACATAGAAATAAATAAATGAATATTAGGAATTCTGCTTGAAATTCCTTCAAGTAATGCAAGCTGCTTATTAGCTTTTACTAATAAATCTACAATATCTTTATCAAGTTCTATTGGCGGATTAGGCGGCAATACAGCCGGCATAAATGATTTATATGCCATATCACCTGATAAATTCTTTTTATATATTCCTGCTCGATTATTCATGACAACTCCGAAATTGAAATAACATATTTATTATAGCACCTTTATTTCAGTTTAACAACCCAAATTGAAATAAGGTTAAATAATTTGTTACAGTATTTCAATCTCATATCTAGTTCAACTAAATTTCAAGAAATACAAAATTTTTCTATGACTCCGATTAAAGGAGGCTAAATAGGGGATTTACCCCTCCTCCGCCCTTATGTAAAATCGCATCTTTCCCTAATCGCATTCCGATTGCAGAATAGTTGCAAAAATTCTGATAAATCTAAAATAATAATGATTAAGTGTGGGAATAAATTTAATCCCAAATTCATGCACTGCAACAAACAGAGATAAATTCTGATAAATTGCAATTACAAGTAAAAAACCTTGCAAATAGTGCATTTATCTCCTCATAACCCGAAGGTCGTTGGTTCAAATCCAGCTCCCGCAACCATTTTAAAAGAGAAACCATTATAAGGTTTCTCTTTTTGTTTATTGTTTTATACTTTTTCTTGCATACGTCGTAATATCTGTTAATGCTAAAATATCATTTATATTACAATTCTTACTCCAGCGGGTAGGACAGATATCTATGCCACCTCTGCGGGTATACAGGGCACAGACATACAGTTCATCTTTTTCATCTAATAAATCATATAACCTTTTAAATATCATTTCACAGCATTCTTCGTGAAAATGATATTCGGAACGGAAAGAACTTAAATATTTTAATAGACCGGTTTCTTTTATATGCTTTTGCGATTTATAGTAAATATAAACATCACCGAAATCAGGCTGGTGTGTTACTCTGCAGTTTGATCGCAGAGAGTCAAACATCAAATAAAAATCTTTTATTTCTTTATTTTGTTCTGTTTCAAGAAGTTCAGGAGCTTCTTTAAATTTTTCTATTTTTAGGCTTGATTCATCAACAAAGTTCATTATGTTATTGAAATTTTCAAAAATCTCTATTCTTTCAGCTTCATTATCTATGAAATTAGCTGTAACTTCCGTTTGCAATTTCTCGCTTAAATCTTTTTCGATAAGTCGTTTACAGATCTCTAAACAATTATTTATTGATTTTCCAAATCGTGTCATATTAAATGAATTAAGATATAGTTTTAAAGACTTGGATTCAATAATAAATTCACTGTTACAGTTATATTTAATTTTCATTAATCTGGTAACAGGCAAACCGTTTTCCGTCATAGAAGAAAATTCATAAGCATGCCAAACATCCCACCCATCAAAAGGCAGGTTGTTATTTTGAATATTATATTGTTTTCTGTTTTCGCATCTTGGAACCGCAACAAGCAGTGACGGGTCATAGAACTCACTGTAGCTTACCTTTTTACCAAGTAAAACTGAAGCTATTTCATCTGTTTTATCTGACATAATATATTTTCCTTTATGTTACCTGATAATTGTATAATAATGGTTACGATTTTCCAATATATTATATGCACAAATTCTTTCAGGTTTTTTATAAATATAGCTTATCCAAAATATCGGTTAAATAATCAGGAAAGGCACACCTCACAAAATTCATAAAATAATCCTTTCTTTTCTTTATTATTGTAACCAATTTTATATTTTTTACAAGTATTTACTTTTTTGGTATATACTATATAAGCTGCCAAAAATTCTTGAAGGCGTGACAGCTAAAATGCTTATACAACAGCTTCGTGAACTTGAGGAAGACGGAATGGTAAAACGCAAAGTCTATCCTGTAGTTCCGCCTAGAGTTGAATATTCTTTAACAGAGCTCGGGAAAAGTATAATTCCTGTACTTTTGGAAATGAAAAAATGGGGAGAAAAATATACTGAAGCATATAATAGGGAGGAATAATGAAAAAGGTTTTGTGCTTTGGCGACAGCAATGTTTATGGTTTTATACCGAAAAACGGTCAAAGATATGATAAAAATACAAGATGGACAGGAATATTAGAGCAATATTCACATAACAAGTTTGATATAATTGAGGCAGGATGCAATAACAGAACTGGTTTCACTGATAATCCGGCAGGCATTCAACATACAGGTTATAAGATTTTGCCGTCGTTATTAAAAAATGATTTAGACTGTGTAATTTTAGCAATAGGAATTAATGATTTACAGAAATCTTACAACAACACGCCTGATCTGATAAAAGCAGGAATAGAAAAACTTATTAACATAATAAAGTCTGGCAGTCCTTATGCCAAAATTATAATTGCAGCTCCGTCAAAAATTTCACGTAATATTTTAAACAGCTGTTTTGCAGCAATGTTTGATGAGACTTCAATAGAGAAATCTTATTTAATCGGTTCAATATATGAACAGGCAGCAAAAGAAAACGGCTGTAGTTTTATAGATTTAGACAAAACAGCAAGCACATCAGATATAGACGGATTGCATTATGAGCCTTCGGAACACAAGAAAATTGCTGATAAAATGTATGAAATTCTCAATAATATTATGGAGTTACAAGAATAGCTTTTTATAGTAAGATAAGTTTATGGATAATCAAAAGAAAAAAGTAATTTTCTATGGAATTAACAGATTTCAGAATAAACTTGAAAACCTTTTAAGTTCTAATTATGAACTTAAAGGATATTCAGACTTTGACAAAAAGTATGAGAATATCAGCACTTATGAATACAAGCCATTTTATAATTCTGAAAATTTGTTAAAAACAGAATTTGATTATATTGTTATCTGTAACAGCAATAAAAAAGAGAGCGAAAAAGTTCTTGTTACACTAAGAAATTTAGGAATAGAAGATGATAAAATTGTTCAGAGTTATTGTCTTTCCTGGAACGAGAGAATGTTCAGAACAACTTTTGATGATTTCATAAATATAAACAGCAAATTTGACGGGCTTGTATTCGGGATGTCTTATTCAAGATTTGCATTTTTAACCCATTATTTTGATAAAAATTTCTTCAAGTTTTCATTGGGCGGAGTAGATTTATACACTGACAAAAAATGGCTCGGCTATCTTATTGAAAACCATAAAGAGCTTTTAAATTCCGTTAAATATGTAGTTTTAGACTTGCCTTATTATATATTCAACTGGGATATCACAAGCACAAGCCAAATTTTTTACAGAATGGCATATTTTGACAGGTTTGACGATTACAGAAAATTCGGCGAAAGCCCTTCAGGACAAAAATATATTACCAGCTACAGAATATTGAAAGATATGTTCTCAGAGCGATTTGAGTCTGACAAGAGTATTTGTTCCAACAATTATTACGAAAACGGACAAATGCTTAAGAAAGCAAATGATGCCTCTTATTTTGCCGCCTCTGGAATATGGTATAAACGTTATGAGAACACAATTGCGGAAAATAAAGAAATTTTTCAGGAATTTATAAACCTTATAAACCGGATAAACCCTGACATTAAAATAGCTGTTGTGACTTATCCTTACTGTCAAAAGTTTTTGGAAGTTAATAAAGAATATGTAAGCAATTTACAAAAAGAATTTTATGAGATTATTAACAGTACTAAAGGTTGTGAAAATATCAAAATATTTGATTTTATTAAAGAAACCAGGTATAAATTCGACGATACCTGTTTTAGAGATGCAACACATTTTAACGGCAAAGGTGCAGAACTGTTTTCACATATTCTCAACAAGAAATTTATTGCTGAATTATATGACTGAGTTTGACTTTTAGCCTGAAATATAATAATATTTGTTCAAGGAGAGTGCCTTTTATGAAAGTAGTACTAGTGTTTCCACCGCTTTGGGACTTAAACATTTTACCGATGCTGGGTGTTCCTGTAATAGCAGGCTGTTTAAGATATTTCGGGCACTCAACGCTTGCTCTGGATTTAAATTCGGAATTTTATAATTACGTTTCAACAGAAAATTTCTGGACAAAAGTCACAGAACATTATAAGGAGTTGGAAAACTCAACAAATCCTGATGAACAGCAGTATTTAAGTTCTTTAAAATCCGCTTGTTTTAACCCCGAACAATATATTGAAAAAGTAAAAGATTATATGCAGACTTTTCGCAATGAGGACTTATTTTTTAATCCCTCTAAACTGAACAATGCGTTAAGTAACGTTGACAGAATAACTTATGATGCAATAAAATTAAATCAAATATGTTTTGAAAACGAACAAAAAACTGGCTATAACCTGTTTAATGATTTTTATGAAAATGTATATGAAAGAATAAAAGAATATAACCCTGATGCAATCGGATTATCTGTTTATTGGGAAAAGCAGCTTGATTGGTCAAAAAATTTCACAAAATTTTTGAAGCAAAAAACAGATGCAAAAATATTCTACGGCGGTCCCCAAATCACATACTCTAAAGAAAAAATACTGAATAAAGAATTTTTTGAAACATATGCTGATTATGCAATATACGGCGACGGAGAAGTTTCATTAAAAAAACTCGGTGATTATTTTAACGGAGAAATCGGGCTTGATGAAGTGCCCAGTCTTGTATATTACGACAGTGACGTATGCATAACACCGCCTCCAAAAGAAGGATTTAAAGAAATGTTTTCACCTTGTTATGACGGGTTTGATTTCAATTCTTATTTTTCATATCCTAAGGTAATCTCATTAGAATCTTCAAGAGGATGCTACTGGAATAAATGCGCATTCTGTTCTTGCTCTAACGGCGTAATTAAAAATAACAAATCAGCACAACAGGTAATTGATGAAATAGAAGGATTTCAAAAACAGTTCGGGATTAATGAGTTTTCTTTTATTGATCCGGCTGTCAGCCCGAAATTTCTTGATGATTTTTCAAAATTGGTTATTGAAAAAGGACTTAATATAAAATATTCGGCATTCACCAGACTTGAAAACACATTTACTAAAGAATTACTTGAACAACTCTCAAAGTCTGGATTAAAATTCTGCCTCTGGGGACTTGAAAGCGGTTCTCAACGAATTCTTGATTTATACAGCAAAGGCACAAATATCGAGAATAATAAAAGAATTTTAAAAGATGCTCATGATGCCGGAATATTCAATTTTGTATCCGTAATAATAGGTTTTCCGAAAGAAGATGAACAAGACCTTGAAAAAACCTTAAATTTTTTAACCGAAAATACAGACTGCATTGATATAATTGCAGCGAACAATTTCTTACTGTTAAAAGATGCCCCTATTGAAAAAGAGCCTGAAAAGTTCGGATTAACATCAGATGACTTTGAATTTAACGGTTCAATGGGATTATACATGCCTGAAAATGAAAGTATCTTTGATGCGGCATTTGATAAAATCTCAAAACTTAACCAGGATAAGATTAAACATCTGCCAATGCATGTAAATTGCATGTCATCGTATATTTTAAGATAAAGAGATTGGAATTAATTTTTATGCAGATATTTATAAACTTTACGGCAGTTTTTCTTAGAATAATGACAAATTCGTTAAGTAATGTTTTACAAAAAAAACTTGCATTTGAGGGAGAAAAGCCTGTATGTATTAATTTCATAAATTATTTGCTTTTAAGTCTTGCATGCCTGCCTTTCTTATTTTTTTCCAATATATTTACTCTTGGAGCAGAATTTTGGTTATATGCAGTACTCGGCGGGGTTGCGGGGGCATTATGCAATTATTTTATGGTAATTGCTCTTAAATACGGAGAGCTTTCGGTGTTAGGACCGATAAACTCCTATAAAGCAGTAATAGGATTAATTTTTGGGATGGTACTTCTGCATGAAATGCCAAATATATTTGGTATCTTAGGAGTAATTTTAATAATATCCGGTACATACTTTATATTTGATAACTTTAATTCATCAATATTTAGAAGAAAAGACATTAAATACAGGTTTTATGCACTGTTTTTCTCTGCCATAGAAGCTGTTCTAATCAAAAAAGTTATTATATTATCATCCGTTTCAGTGTCTGTAATAATTTCAATCATACTCGGAGCGGCATTCTCTTATTTGATTATCCGTGCAAACGGAATATCAACATTTAAGCTGCCAGACAAAAAACATTCAATAATGTATATTGCGGCTGCTTTCTGCTTTGGACTTATGACAATAATGACTGCGTTCGTATTTAAACATATAAATGTCGGCTACGCTTTATCACTTTTTCAACTTTCGATTATAGTTAATGTAATTTTAGGATATAAACTTTTTAAAGAAAAAAATCTGATAAAAAAGCTTATCGGTTCCTTAATAATTCTTATAGGTTCGGCAACAATTTTAATTTACGGACATTAAGATAATAGAATAATTCTGAAAGGGCTATTTATGATAACCCCTATAGGGCACAAAATAGAATATGATATAAGAACATACAGATATCACAGAAAAGAGAAGCCTGATACTTCAACGAAAGTAAAAGTTGCAGCCGGCTCAATTGCCGGTACTATGCTGCCAATGTTTCTGCTTGCAAAAAAACAAAACTGTAAACTGTATAATATAAAATACGGTATTAAAGAAATGATATATGTAAGTGCCGGAAGTATTGCAGGAGGGTTAGCAGCCGGTCTTGTTTCCGATAAAAAAGAACATAGAAAACAAAAAATCCATGAAAGTGTATTCCAATTTATGAATGCATCCGTTCCGCCTCTGCTTACTTACGGATTGTATAAATTCAGCAAAAACCTTACTTACAGGATAGCAAGCACCGTTGTCGGACTTGCAGGCGGAATGATTCTTGCTGCAAAACTTTCTAATAAAATCAATGATCCTCATGATAAAATTCAGGACAGAAAACTTTCCCTAAAAGATTCGTTAGCTAATATTGACGATGCTTTAGGCGTTCTTGTGCTTGCAAAAGTTCCTATTGCAGAAAAGCTGCACGTTGATAAAACACTTCCTGCTATATACAGCTGGTGCGGTTACAGAGCAGGTATAAGCAACTAGTTATTCTTCGTATTCTATTTTAATTTCGCCATTGTCTTCCACAAATTTAGATTTTTTATTAAAAATCTTTTGTATTAACGGTTTTGTAGGAGTATGCTTTTCATTATATTTGTCTTTTTCTTCCTGCACTTCTTTAAAGTCGTTATATTCCTGATACCTGAACTTTTGGTCTTTAATATACTGCATATCATGAACCTGAATTATTGCAGCATCGGGCGGAATAATTGAAAATGCAGGTAATGCCGCAAGCATAAGCACAGCGATAATAAATAATTTTCTCATATAAAATTCTCCTGATTATTTAACACGGAATACAACATTTGCAACAGCAGTAACTTTTTTATCTATAGTTGTTGTGTCATTGATACCCATATCGGATACATTTGTTGAATCTACCGGCGTAATTTGAAAAACACCCATTTGAACAGATTGGATTTTGCCTGGTCTGTTATGAGTAGCTTTTAACATTGCAGTTGCTCTGTCTTTTGCATCAGTTGTTGCATTTTGCAGCAGCTGAACTTTTAAATCCGCCAGTTTTGAATAAAAATACTCAGGCTGCATTACATTAATATCAATACCTTTATCCAGGAGGCTTTGAATATCTACTGAAACATCCTTAATTTTTTGCACATCATCTGATTTGATTACAATCGGTTGTGAAAGATTATAATATGCAATGTCGTTTGTTACGTTTCCGTTAGGGGTGTATTTATAGGAATTATAACCGTTTGAAGCTTTTACCTCAATATCTGTTATTCCTTTTTCTTCAAGATAATCCATTACAACAGGAATTTGCGCCTTAACTGTATTATACGCAGTTTTTTTGTCAGGCTTTCTAGCCACAATTTCAAATTCAAATCTCGCAGAATCAGATTTTACAATCTGATAAGCCGAACCTGTAACCGAAATTTTGTCTTTGGTAACATTTGCAGTTCCCGTTTTAACAGCAAAAATCAATCCCAGTGCTAAAATAACCGCCAACCATACAAGTTGTAATTTCTCTATTTTTTCTAACATAACTATAACTCCTTAACTACACACATCTCATTATAACCGATTTTTATCAAAAATCAATTGCATGTAAAATATAAACATGTTACAATTAGCAGAAAAAACAAAGAGGGTTATATGAATAATTATTTAGAAAAAGTACTGGAAGAAGTAAGACAAAAAAATGAATATGAAACTGAATATTTACAGGCAGTTGAAGAAGTTTTAACATCAATTGAGCCTGTTATAGACAGAAACCCTCAATATGAAAATATTGCGCTTCTTGAAAGAATGATTGAACCTGAAAGAATTATTACTTTCAGAGTTCCATACATAAACGATGAAGGTAAAACCATTGTACACAAAGGTTACAGAGTTCAATTCAGCAGCCTCATAGGTCCTTATAAAGGAGGGTTGAGATTTCATCCCAGTGTAAACCAGAGCATAATGAAATTTTTAGGGTTTGAACAAATATTTAAGAATGCTTTAACAGGTCTGCCTATCGGCGGAGGCAAAGGCGGAAGCGACTTTGACCCTAAAGGTAAATCAGATAATGAAATTATGAAATTCTGCCAGAGTTTTATGACAGAACTGCAAAGACACATCGGTCAGGATATTGACGTTCCTGCGGGTGACATCGGTGTCGGAGCAAGAGAAATAGGATATCTTTTCGGTCAATACAAAAGAATTAAAAATACATATGAAGGCGGTGTGCTTACAGGTAAAGGACTGTCTTACGGAGGTTCTCTTGCAAGAAAAGAAGCAACAGGATACGGGCTTATTTATTTTATGAGAGAAATGCTTAAAGCTAACGGACACCAGACATTTGAAGGTAAAACAGTTACAATTTCAGGTTCCGGAAATGTTGCAATCTACGCCTGTGAAAAAGCTCAGGAATACGGTGCAAATGTTGTTGCAATGAGTGACTCCAAAGGATGTATTTATGATAAAAACGGAATTGATATAAACTCTATAAAACAAATAAAAGAGATTGAACGAGGTAGAATAAAGGATTATTTAAATATTCATCCAGAAGCTCAATATATTGAACGTCAGGGAGAAGAATCACCTATTTGGGATATTAAAACAGATATTGCTCTGCCTTGTGCAACTCAAAACGAAATAACATTAAATGCCGCAAAAAAACTTGTCGAAAACGGAGTTATTGCCATAGGTGAGGGAGCAAATATGCCTTGTTTATTTGAAGCAACAAAATATTTTCTTCAAAATAACATTCTTGTTGCTCCGGCAAAAGCGGCAAATGCAGGCGGAGTTGCAACATCTGCAATAGAAATGAGCCAGAACAGCATGAGATTTTATCTGACATTTGAAGAAGTTGATAAAAAACTTGATACAATTATGACAAACATTTTCCATTCCTGTCAAAAGGCTGCAAAAGAATACAACCTCGGAAACAACTACGTTTCAGGTGCAAACATAGCTGCATTTACAAAACTTGCTGAAGCTATGACAGCACAGGGAATTGTATAATAACTAGTTGTTAAAAATAGAATTTATTCTTGCTTCTGAACAAGCCTGAGGATCTTTATATTCAAACTTAAATGCATTATATTTGCAGTATTCATCTACAACATGTCTTAATTCGTCGATTTCAACATTGTTCAATCTTATAGCAGCATTAGATGTAAGCAATACATGCATATTGTTATAAGCTTTTAGAGCTCTTCCCGTAAGCGGATACATAACCTGAACAGCAGCAATTCTGCTTACTTCATAGTTTTTAAATCTGTTTTTCAGATAGTAATTAAACCCGCCGTCAGTACGAAAGTTTTCTCTTAAATTTTCGTATAAATTTTTAACTTTAGTATTGCTCTCAACCGAGTTTCTGTATGCAACTTCATTCGGGTTCTGGCTTGCAGCATAAACCGAACTTACCATTAATAATGTTAAAACAGTTCCTAAAATAAATTTCTTCATAATCATAATGATGTATAATACTATACTTTTCGTGCGCAGGCACAAAATTTACATTCATTAATACAAGGCAAGGATATTGAATAAAAATTATAGTTATCTTTAAAACTGTTAATACGAATATCTCCCCTGTGCAGGTTAATTATTCTTCTGGCAAGGTATAACAACACACCGGACCCAACTCCTACTTTGTCCATTTTTTCAGAACAGGTAACATATCTGCTGAACAAACTTTTTATGGTTTCAGGCGGCATATAGGAGGACTTACTGTTAATAGAAATATTAATTCTGGCATCATTATGAGATTTTGTTATGTCAAATATTATCTCTGTTCCATCAAAGGCATTAGATATACAAGTATTTAATATATTGTTTAATGCTCTTTTAATATGGACTTTATCCGCTTTTATACCATAACATTTATCTTTTGCTTTAATTATAAACTTTAAATTTTTAGCTTTTAATTGACCTTCAAAATCTTTCAAAGCATCTTCAATAAATTTTAAAATTTCGACCTTTTCTAAAGTCAATGTTATATCATTATTTTCATATTTATAGATTAACAGCAAATCAGAAAGCATATCATACATGTATCTGCATGAATCAAGAGTTAAATCTAATAATTCCTGCTGTCTTTTGTTAAGAGTGCCTAAATTTTCCGAAGAAAGTAGCTCAAGTGCTCTTATTTGAGCAAGTGTGGGTATTTTTAAATCATGATTTAATACAGCAATATAAGTTTCACGTTGTTTTTTTAGCGCATCTTCTTCATCAAGATTATGTCCTAACACAACGAGAGGCTTAAAATCTTTTGTTTGCTTAATCATTTCTTCTGTTCCTGTTTTATACAACATCTTGTCACCATTCTATAACTCATGTGATTTTGTATCTTATCAATTTGCATACAGTATTTTATATAAACTTTCAATTTATTTTATACTCAAGGTAAAATATACTTATATAAAAATCCTTCGCTTTCAGTAATCCATAACACAGTTATTCCAACTATTTGACTAATGAAAATTTATGCGATTGCATTACATTTTAATATTAATTAATCTTTAAAAAAAGTACATTACCTGACTGTACTATATACTTTTTATTTACAATTACATTTTCTTTTTGAAACAGGCGAACCAAACAACAGTCTGAATCCTCCGAAAGGCTTTTTCATTGTACAATTCAGACCTTCTGTCATTTCATCTATATTACATAAAATTCTGTTAACTTCATTTATAGAGCACTGAATTTGCGGTAAAGTTCTGTTAAGTTCGCTTGACAGTACTTTCACATTTTTGCTTGTAGCCTGTATATTAACGGCGGTTGCATCCATGCTTTTGCCGTCAAATGCCTGATTAACATTTCCTGTAACAGAGTTTATATTGCCGGATATTTTAACAACTTCGGCTGATGCTTTGTTTAGGTTTTCAGAAGAACTTACAACATTTGGTTTTACGTCTTCTGCCATTGAATTCAATGTTGTAAATAAATCACCGAGAGCTTGGACTGTTACATTCAAGTTTTTAACGGTTTGGGCAAAATCTTCTTTTATTGCATCAAGGGATTCCGGATCCTGATTTGACAAATATGTATCAAGTTCAACAGTTGTTTTTCCTGCAATTCTGTCACCGTCTTTTATAAAAAATATTGATGGTGCATCAGGATATATAATATCTATATAATCAAACTTATCGTTTCTTTTGTTGCGTTCTTTTTTTAAGTTCGCAACAATATTTATAGGAAGTCTTAATTTATCAGGATGAAGCTCCAGAGTTAAAATAGTGCTTGTATAATCGGCGTTAGGTCTTACTTTCACGACTTTACCTATTTTAAAACCGTTATAATAGATAGGTGCTCTGTCATGGAACGGTCTGAGATTTTTGAATTCTGCCGTAACATAAGTATTGGTTCTGTAATTATAATAAGCAGCACCTATAAATAACAATAAAAATACAACTATTAAAGATTTATACAAATTATTCATATTATGAATATTATTTTAGGTTATACAAAAATTCATTCCCCTCACGATTAGTCTTGAATATATCCTGTTTGCATGTAAAATGTAGTAATGGAAAAATATTCAAAAAGAGCCAGAGAATTATTTAAAGAAGGTTATAACTGTGCACAGTCTGTTTTCTGCGCTTTTGCAGACGATTTGGGAATGGATTTTGAAACAGCATTAAAACTGTCATCATCATTTGGCGGCGGAATGGGCAGACTAAGAGAAGTGTGCGGCGCTGTCAGTGCAATGTTTATGATTGCAGGTTTAAAATACGGCTATACATCACCCTGCGATGACGATGCCAAAGCAAAACACTATGCTTTAATCCAGGAACTTGCAGCAAAATTCAAACACGAAAACAATTCAATAATCTGCCGTGAACTTTTAGGTCTTGATGTGCAGTCACAATCACCTATCCCAGAAAAAAGGACAGAAGAATATTACACAAGCCGACCATGTGAGGAACTGGTTGCATCTGCAGCAGATATAATAAGCAATCATATACTAATATCGTAATTAAAAAACTCATAATGTATTTGTAACAAATATTATAATTTCATACATTGTCCTTAAGATTAACATTCGGTTTATACTATAATATTAATCAAATAATTAACATTATAAGGGGATATTTATGAAAAAATTTTTGATATTTGCAGTTTCGACTATCGGTGTAACTCTAACCGCATTATATTTAGCATTCCTTTTTTACCTGCCGCATGCAGTTGATTTAAATGATTATAAACCAATGATACAAGAACTTGCAAAAGAGCAGGCAAATCTGGAAATTGATTTTAAAAATCCCCGTATTGTTACAACACCAACCCTACAAGCAGGTTTTAAAACAGATGAAATTTCAGTAAAATTACCTGACGGCTCAACTCTTTTCAGCGCAAATTCTTTTCAGGGAAGAATATCTCTTCCGAGCTTAATCTTTTTAACAGTAAAAGTATCATGTGCCGAAGTTATTTCTCCGAGAATTAACCTTGATATTGAAAACGGAGAACAGTTTAAAGTTGTCAGACTTGTCGAAGATATTCTTAATAAACAGAAAAATGCTCCGCCAAAAGAAGAACAACAACCGCTTCCTTTTGATACTTCAATTATAAAAATTAAAGTTCCCAACGCTAAAATATCTGATTACAAAGCTGTAATTAACGACCTAAAAACAGGTCACAGCCTTACATTAACAGGTGACAAACTGACAGCAGGATACAACAACGGCAAAACAGCAAGAATAAAAACTTACGCAAAACTTTTAAGCGATGATAAAACAAATATAACCGCAAATATAAATATAAACTCGTTTATCCCTCCGGCTAAACCCGCAGATCCTGATGACGATCCTGCCGAAAAAATAGAACTGCCTTTCGCAAACCCTGTTCTTATTTACAGAGATTATGATTTAAAATCCGATATAGATACAAAATTAAAAATAAGACAAAATGAAAAAGGACTTATAACTTTACATGGCTATTTCAATGTAGGAAAAACTACAATGAACCTTTCAGGGCTTCAACTTCCAGAAAGCACTATTAATTCTAAGTTTAACGGAACTTCAGCCAACCTGGACACTAATATTTATCTTGCTAAAAACCAAAATATTAATTTAAAAGGTAAAATTAATTACGGGCAAAAACCTTCTGCCGACTTGAGCATAATAACAGAAAGAATTTTCTTTAATGACATGATTATTCTTTCTAAAGCTCTGCTTGACACACTGCATATAAAAAACGACCTCGCTTCACTCAAAGGCAGAGGTTACTGGGCTGCCAACACTCAAATAAAAACAGATTTGAAAAACATAAAATCTAAAGGATGCATAATCGCAAGAGAGGGAAGTGTTTCCAACGGAAAAACCAAATTAGTTTTTGATAAAATTAACGCTAATTTAATTTTTGAGGACAACATGCTCAAAATCGTTGATACACACACATTTATCAACGGCAATATATTAAAAGCGGAAGGACAAATTGATTCTGACTCATTTGCTGATTTAAAAATTCATTCAGAAAAACTTCCTCTGCCCGGCTTGTTCCTCGCATTTGCACCCTCTGATTTGAAAAAATCTTTTATTCTTAGTTCAGGTAACTTATCCCTTGACGGAAGATTACAGGGAGAACTAAAAAAATCCCTTATTACCGCAAGTTTGACTTTAAAAGACTTTGTAATGAGCGACAAAAACAAGTCAATGATAATCAGTAATGAAATGCTTATTGCAGGTATTGTCAGCGACCTGATTACTCTTGACGGTAATATTGTAAATAAAAACTTTAGATTAACCCTGCCTCCTACAGGTTCTGTTATAAAAAATCCTTTGTTGAACGTTAAACTCGACGAAAGCAATATAAACATTAAACCTTTTGAAATTCTGGTTAATAACGCATCTAAAATAAATATTTCAGGTTCAGTAAACAGTTATGCCTCAACTCCGCAAATAGATTTAGCTGCCGGCGGACATCTTAATGCTGCGGATTTAAGAAAATTTGCAGGACGTGAAGCCGAACCATTTATAGATGCTCAGGGCAATATCCCGATTAAAGCTAAAATTACCGGTAATGATAAAAAACAGTCAATTATTGCACAGTTAAAATCAGATACACAAAACTATATAACCCCTGTTCATATCCAATCTATGCTTAACAAACAAAGCATTCTTCAAGCTAAAATTGATTATAAAGGCGACAGAATACACATCCGCAACACAGGCTTATATACAGGAACATCAACATTTAGCGATGATCTAGAATTAAACACCCTGAACGCAAAAGAAATATTTAAAGTTTCAGGTACAATAGTTAAACTTAACACTCCCGAACCATTTATAAATCTTATCAGAATATCCATTCCTCAAGAAATCAATGCAAAACTTACCGCATTCAAAAATTCCAATCTGCAAGCAAACGGGAAATTAGTGATATTCGGAAAACTTTCATCACCGTTGATGAGAGGAAACTTTAAAGTTCACGGTTTGAGAATTCCAGAATTATTCCTGACAATGGATGAAGCAGATGTAAACCTTTCAGGTAAAAACATAGTTCTTGATGTGAAAAGACTATTATTAAACGGTTCGGATATTAATATCACAGCTCGAACAGATATTAATCCTCATCCTCAATTTACAATCTCAAGATTGGATGTAAGGTCAAGACTTATTGACTTGGATAAGTTAATGAAAGTTCCAGAAGCACTTGCCGGATACACAGCACCGCCTCTACCTTCAACAAATACACAACCAGCGGACATTCCTGTAATTATCCGTAGCGGCTCAATAAACATGAGAAGAATTAAAACAGTAGAAATTACTGCAACCAACACAACGGGAAGAATTTCCATGAGAAACAATAATTTCTTTCTGAATAACCTTAGAACAACAGCCTTTGACGGGATTATCAGAGGAGATATTACCGCAAACATTATTACTATGGCTTTACAGATTAGAACAAGAGGCACAGGGCTTAATGTCGAAAAAGCAGTACTTGCTCTGGCAAACATGAAAGATACTATTTCAGGAGATTTGACATTCAGAACAGATTTAACCCTAAGCGGAACTACGCTTGAAGAACAGATGAAATCGCTTAAAGGTACAGTTACTTTTGCAATGACTGACGGACAATTAGGACCGTTCGGCAAACTGGAAAACATGATTCTTGCAGAAAATATAAGAGAATCGCAGTTCTTCCAAACAGCACTCGGCGGAGTTATTAATAACCTTGCAACCGTTGATACATCACATTTTAGCCTGATGGACGGTCAAATTGCATTTGAAAACGGAATTGCACATATTAACCCGATAACCACAATCGGAAATGTAATGTGTCTTTATATTGCAGGAGATTTTAATCTTCTTGAAAACACGACAGACATGAAAGTTCGTGCTAAACTGGGTTCCGTAATCGCTAACATGTTAGGACCGATTGCACAGCTTAACCCTATTAATCTTGTTCAGGCTACACCGGGATTAAATGTTGTTATGGCGCAGGCATTCTCACTGTTCTGTGAACAGTTGACACCTGAAGAATCAGCCGCAATCCCAAACTTGCCTACAAAACTTGACGATGATATGGCTACAAAATTTCAAATTGTCTTGAAAGGAGATGTTGCAAAACCTTTGACATTAATAAAATCATTTAAATGGCTTGCACTCGCATCTGAAATTGAACAAGCACAAAATTTTGTAAGCACATTACCTGATCCGTCAATTGTAGAAGATCCAAATAATGCTACAATAGAAGCTATCCTGAAAGCTCAGGAACTTCAAGCCAAAGAAGATGCAAAACTTACTAATAGATTAATCAGATTTTTTAAGAAAAAGAAATAGAGAGGCAATATAAAAGTGAAAAAATTAACAGCAATACTATTAACATTACTCCTTACCTTTAATTACACAGCTGTACAAGCCGTAACAATTGAGGATATTCAACAAAAAGAAGTTATTAAACAGGAAGAAAACGCAATTATCCCATCCAAACTGGAAAAAGAAATCAAAACATCACTTGCGAAAGTCTACGGACAGGATAATGTTGAAGTAATGTATTCGAATATTCTTTCTATAGCTAAAAAAGCTAAAGAACAGCGTTCTTTAAGCCTTAAAGAAGACGATTTAAACCGCAAATCCGACTGGTATAAAGATGAAGTTATATATATGTTCTACGCTAACCATTTCGGCGTAAAATCCCCTGATAAAAATAATACATTTAAAGATGATATAGAAATGCTTGATTACTTAAAAGAATTAGGCGTAACAACAATTTACATACTTCCTTTTGTTGATTCTCCAATGGAAGATGCGGGATTTGATATTCGTAACCCCAGAGGTATCAGAGAAGATTTAGGAGGTATGTTTGAATTTAATAAATTTATTACAGCTGCAAAAGCAAAAGACTTTAAAATTAAAGCTGATTTAGTTTTGAACCACTTTTCAGACCAGCATGAATGGTTCCAGCAAGCACTTAAAGGCGACACCTCAAAGATTAATTACTTTGTAGTCAGAGAACAAATGCCTGAATATACAAAATACAAAGATCCTAAACTCGGCTGGGTAGCAGAATACAAAGAACCCAACGGAAAAATTTCAAAAAGAAGAATTATCTTCCCTGAAATAACCGAAAACAACTACAGAAAAGTAACAATAAACAACAAAGATTATTATTTTTATCATACATTCTACCCGTTCCAGCTGGATATAAACTGGGAAAATCCTAAAGTTTTATACTATAACCTCGAGACAATAGCGTTTTGGGCTAATCAAGGGGTAGACATTTTCAGAATGGATGCTATACCTTATCTTATAAAAGAAGACGGAACCAACGCTGAAAACCTTGAAAATACTCACAGAATTATAAAAATTCTAAGCGCATTTATCCAAGCAGTTGCCCCACGTTCCGTAATTCAGGCAGAAGCTTGCCAGATGCCGAATAAAATTCTTCCATACTTTGGTACCGAAAGAAAATTTAAAGACGAAATAAAAGGAGAAGAAAAAGAAATTACAAGAACTGACGAAGTTCAAATTGCTTACCACTTCCCGTACATGCCTGCTATCTGGGCTTCACTTGTTACAGCAGACAACAGCTATTTCTGGAAAGCCTACAAACAAACTCCGCAAATTCCTGAAACAGCTTCATGGGCAATATTTTTAAGGGTTCATGATGAACTTACGCTTGAAATGGTTAACCAGAAAACAAGGGAATTAATATTTGACGATTTAGCCCCAAAAGGTGCTGCATTTAGAAAAGGGTTCGGTGTAAGCGGAAGAATGGCTAACTTCTTAGACAATAATCCGGACAGAATTGGAATGGCATTTTCAATCCTTATGTCATTACCAGGCATTCCTATAATTTATTACGGTGACGAAATCGGCATACAAAACAACTTTACAAACGCCAAAAACAGCGCAAAGCTGCGTGAAATTAAGCAAAAAACCAATAAAAGCGTTAAAAATAATGTTAGTATGCTAAGTTATTTTGACAGCCGTGACATTAACAGAGGTCCTATAACCCAGAAAACTTTTGAAGATGCGGTAAATCACAAAGGCACTTATAACAACAAAGTATACGAGCGTGTAAAACAGCTTATTAAGGTAAGAAAACAATACCCTGTTATCAGAAGGGGTTCTTTCGCAGAACTTAAAACCAAATCACCGGAAGTTTTTGCATATGTAAGAGCAACCGATGAAGACAGAGTAGTTGTAATTAATAATCTTTCCGACAAGAAAATTAAAGCAACAGTAATATTTGTTGATGATACTTTTGGCAAAAAAGGCAAGGATATCTACTTCAAAGATCTTTTAACCGACAAAATGATAAGAGCAAAAGTTGAAAATAAAGAGCTTACAGTTAGACTTGATGCCTATGATGCGCTCTGGCTGAAAATGTAAAAAAAACATTTATTAAAAATATATCCTATTTTTAACTGATTACAAATTTTTGTACTTTTAATAGAATATATTTGAGGGGCAAGCTCCTTTATCATATCCATACTCTGCGACACAAACTAAAAATTTGTAAAAACGTTAGAGAAAGGAGGTGGTAAAGTTGATATTCACAACATGTGAAAAAGAGTTAATACTTATATTACTAATTGTATTAACTCTTAAACTCAACAAATAAGGGGCTTGTAAGGAGATGTTAGCGCATCTCCGCCCTTTACTTTATTATTTATGATTTTTTTCTGTTTGTCAAGTGTTAATCAAGCTCAATTTGAAAATAATCAAGAATTACCCATATTAACTTATCAAATTCTACTGATACATATTGATACTTGTCATAACATTCACACTTGTTATATTTGACTGAATCAAAAAATAAAGAGTTTAAATTTAACATCTTTTTCAAAGCTCTTGTCACATCGTCTATATCGGGCTTTGTATTATTTTCTTCCATTATTAATCCTCATATTATCTACCTAAATAGTATAAGCAATTTATAAACAATATGTCGACTGCCAACTGACACATATTAATTCGCATTTTAATTTTATCTCCTGTATATATATGATGATTTCTTTTTTATATTTAACTATTATCATATTTGAGGGGCAAGCTCCTTTATCATATCCATTTCTCTGCGGCACAAACTAAAAATTTGTAAAAACGTTAGAGAAAGGAGGTGATAGAATGGTTATAAATACAGAAGAACTAGCAATAATTCTTTTAATACTGCTAGTTCTAAAATAACCAATTTGGGGGCTTGTTTGGGGATGTTAGCGCATCTCCGCCCTCTTTATTATTATAAACTATTTTTTTTATTTTTCAAGTGGTTTAAAAATCATACGATGTAGTTTCTTTAAACATACACCAATATATGTTGTTACAACCATTGTAATTACAAAATACAAGTAAGTTGTTTGTACAGGGTTATAAATCCAGTAAATATCATGGTTCGCATGTTCTGAAACAGGAATTCCATGTAAATACATAAATATTGCCGTAATTATATACATTACAAGTAAATGGTTTGCCATAATATGATAGGTTACTCTTCCCATATCTTCTATAAATTTTAGGTCTTTTACATAAGGGTAAAGAATTTTCACAACAAATAATGAAGCCCAAATTCCTGTTAAACTTGTGATTACAGGTACAAACAACTGTTCATCAAATCTTGCCCAGACAAGAACGTAGCTTAAGCCGATACCGTGTTCTGGATCATAATCTCTGTTAAACATCCACAAAATAGATTGTAATACAACCACTGCACCAAGCCATTTAGGTGTAAAAATATTATGATTATCTTTTATGTAATGTGTGTAGAAATACCCTAAATATACAAAGAACATTGAAAACATAGTCCTTATAACAACAAGCATTAAAGGTGTTACGCTGAACCATTTAGAAAAAGGAATTGCAATAACTCCCAAAATTGCAAAAAACGCAAGATGAATGTATTTATTTTTTGTAATTGCATTTAATGCTCTAAACAAAAATAAGAATACTATCATTGTCATAAACAACTGGGTTACAAACCACAAAGGGCAGGACAAATCAAACTGATGCCCGTTTAAAAACGGTGTAATAAAAAAGTTTTTCAAACTTAAAGTCATTCCCCAGAATTTTCCGGTTAACTTTGCGATAAGACAGGTTACTCCAAGATAAAATAAGTTGTACCAGAAATAAGGCACTAACAAACTCTTAATCCTTCTTTCAACAAAAGTCGGAACATCATACAGATACTTTTCTTTAAATAAACATCCTGATATAAAAAAGAATAATGCCAGCTGAAAAGAGTACGGAGGGAAAATCCCCAAAAGAGAAAATTCTAAATGTCCTGATACAACAAGCATTATTGCTAAGGCTTTTAAAACATTCATTTCATTTGAAAAAACTTTATCCATAAGATGATGATAACATAAAAATTTTGATATATAATAAACTGACAGGAGAGAAAATATGACAATTTTAGTTTTAGGCGGAGCAGGCTATATAGGTTCTCATACAGTATATGAACTTATTGATAGCGGTGAAGATGTAGTAATTATTGACAATTTGCTTACAGGGCATATTGAAGCCGTTCACCCTAAAGCAAGATTTTATAAAGGAGATATCAGAAACAGAGAATTTCTAGACAGCGTTTTTGAAAAAGAAAACATAAATTCTGTCATACATTTTGCAGCAAGTTCGCTTGTAGGCGAAAGTATGCAGTTACCTTTGAAATATTATGACAATAATCTTTGCGGCACTAAAACTCTGCTCGATGCAATGGTTGCACATAAAATAGATAAAATTGTTTTCTCATCAACAGCTGCCGTATATGGAGAACCCGAAAGCATTCCTATTTTAGAAACCGATAAAACAGAGCCGACAAATACATACGGTGAAACAAAACTTGCTATGGAAAGAATGTTCAAATGGGTTGGTAAAGCTCACGGATTACGTTATGTTTCACTTAGATATTTTAATGCTTGCGGAGCACACGTTTCAGGCAAAATCGGAGAGGACCATAATCCGGAATCACATTTAATTCCTTTAATCTTACAGGTTCCTAACCGCAAAAGAGAATTTATCTCTATATTTGGCGAAGATTATGAAACTAACGACGGTACCTGCATTAGAGATTACATCCACGTAACCGATCTGGCTCAAGCACATATTCTCGCTGTTAAATATTTACAAAACGGAGGTAAAAGCGATATCTTTAATCTCGGTAACGGAATAGGATTTTCTGTAAAAGAAGTTATTGAAACTGCAAGAAAAGTAACGGGAAATAGTATCCCCGCAAAAGTTACCCCTAGACGTGAAGGCGATCCTGCCAAATTGATTGCATCCAGCGATAAAGCTAAAAACATTTTAGGCTGGAAACCTGAACATGCAGAGCTTGAAGAAATTATAGAAACAGCATGGAACTGGCATAAAAATCACCCTGAAGGTTTTAAAAATTATTAGCATAGAATTATAGCCGTAATGTAGAATAAAAAATCATATTTAAGCTTCTATAATTAATTATAAAAAATTATTACAGGAGATTAGAAATGTACAAACTCAGACCAAAAGATGCCAGAGGGGCAACGCTTTCTGAATGGCTAAACAGCAGGCATACATTTTCTTTTGGTGAATATTACGATCCAAATAATATGGGTTTCAGCGATTTAAGAGTTATAAACGATGATATAGTAGCCCCCAAAAAAGGCTTTGGTCTGCATCCGCATAATAATATGGAAATATTAAGTATTGTTCTTGACGGTGCACTTGAACACAAAGACAGTATGCGAAATGTTTCTATTATAAACAAAGGCGAAATACAAAAGATGAGCGCAGGTTCGGGGGTTTATCACAGCGAATTTAATCCGTCAAAAACAAATCACGTTCATTTTTTACAAATTTGGATTTTGCCTGACAAGAAGAATATAAAACCGGCTTATGAACAAAAGTTTTTTAACCTTGAAAAAAGTCCGAACGAACTTATACTTATTGCATCAAAAACAGGTATAAAAAATTCTATAAAAATAAATCAGGATGTAAAAATTTACCAGTGCCTTCTGGATTTAGCAAAGACTGTAGAGTTCAGGGTGCATTCCGAACGAAAATACTGGATACAAATTGCAGAAGGAGCCGTTACAATAAATACCATCCGATTTGAAGCAGGCGACGGAATTGCTATAACCGATGAAAACAATCTTTTACAAATCCAATCCGAAGAAAGAAAAAGCAACTTTTTAATCTTTGACTTGAGATGACTGTAAATCTTTTTTCCAGGTGAATAAAAAATAAACAGAGAGCACAACATAAGTTGCCCACATCAAAATTGTCGCAAAACAATTGGAACCGTTCATGTAAGCTTCTATCCACATAAACACAGATAAAACATTTACTACAAACCAAACATACCATTGCTCAATACATCTTTTCACAGTTAAAATCAAACCAAGCACTGAAAATACTGTTGTTACCGCATCTATAAAAGGAGTAGCATCACCTGTTTTTTTCAAAACAAATGATAATATTATTGAAAATAAAATAGCTAATATTGTATAAATAATACGTTCATCAGGTTTTAATTTGGTTTTTACTATTTCTTGTGTATCTCTTTTCAAATGCTTTTTCCATTTAAAAATCCCTAATATCTGCATCGGAAAATAATAGAACATATAAAGAAAAAGATTTCCGTATAAAGCATTTTGAAAAGCAATATATGAATAACACAGAGTTCCTGTTAAACCGAAAATATAACATGAGATTTTACCTTTGCCTGCAAGTATTGTATAGCTTATACCGCAAACAGCTGAAACAAGTGCAACCTTGCTGTCACCTATTAAAAATGAAATCACAATTATCAGCAGGATTTCTGAAGGAAACAAAACCCTTTCATATTTCCCCCATCCTGATAATTCACCTTTAGCAAACTCAACAATATTCACTTTACAATTATAAAACAAATATAATATTATTTACTTTTTACCATGTGTGTTGTCTACTAATAAAAGGTAGAAACAATGCAAGTAAACAAAATAAGCAGTGATAATTCAAACTTTACCGGATTATTAAACAACAAAGTTCTATTAAAGGGATTAGAGAAAGTTTCGGAACACGGAACTTCATTTGCAGCAGGCACATCACTTGTAATGTCGCTTGGTGTAAGACCTTTTGCTATTCTGGCAACTCCTGATGTTGAAAAAGAAAATAAACAATATGCCTGTGCCAATTCAATATGTTCAGGTTTGATTAAGTTTGCTATGATTGAGGCTGTTGCGCTTCCTATAGAAAATGCCGTAAAAAATATCGACAAAAACCCTAAAAAATATTTAAAACCCGAAACGATTAAAAACCTTCAAGGGGCATCTCAAAAACTTGTTGAAGCCAAAAGCTACAAGCTTTCTACACAGATGATGAAGCTCGGAACAGGTTTTGTAACAGCAATACCTAAATCCATACTCACAATCGCATTAATACCTGTTATTATGGACAAACTGTTTAATATCAAAAAAGATAAACACCCTCAAAAATTACAAGACAAAAACAAAGATATCAATTTTACAGGCAGGTTTACCAATAACATATCTAAAGGTATTGGAAAAATAATTGATAATTTCAAGTTTCAAAACTTTGTAAAAAAACACCAAAATCAGGACAAAGATATTGCAAAACATATAACAGCAGCAACCGATATACTCTTAACATCATCCTTTGCCTACCAGACAAACAAAAGCGACAAGATAAAAGAAAACCGTAAAAAAGCACTTATATACAACAATGTTATCTCCACCGGCATAACCATTATCGGAGGATACGGCATAGATAATATTATAAAAAATAAAACAGGCAAATTTATTGAAAAATTTTCAAAAATAAACAAAGGTGATCCTAAATTACATAAATACATTGAAGGTATAAACATTGTGCGCCCTGCCCTTATATTTGCAGGTATTTATTATGGAATATTGCCGATTTTCTCAACATATATGGCAGAAAGGATTGACAAGTATATCATAAGCAAAAATCCGGAGGGGAATAAGTGAAAAAACGTTCAATAGGCATATTTAACGGAGCAGTTGCTGCGGCAAGTTACGGAACAAACCCCTTATTTGCGCTGCCGCTATACGCAGCAGGTATAGGGGTTAATTCTGTTTTATTTTACAGATATGCTTTTGCCGTTATTATTTATGGTTTATGGTTGAAATTTGTTAAAAAAATTTCTTTTAGAATTTCATTAAAAGAGCTTATTCCTGTATTTTTCCTTGGAATATTTTTTTCGCTTTCCTCATTGACACTTTTTAAAGCATTTAACTATATAGAAGCTGGAATTGCCTGTACAATACTGTTCATATACCCTGTGCTCGTAGCTGTAATAATGGCATTATTTTTTAAAGAAAAAGTTACCGGAACAGTAATATTCTCTATTCTTTTAACATCAATCGGAGTTGTGCTTTTATATAAAGGCAAATCAGGTTTTGATTTAAATTTACACGGTGTTGCTATAGTTTTTCTATCAGCACTTTTGTATGCTTTATATATTGTAGGCGTAAAAAATATTAAAACCATAAAACATATAAAGCCAGCTGTATTAAGTTTTTATGTAATGCTTTTCGGACTTTTAGTATACATTTATAATCTAAAGTTCTGCACACAATTACAAATTTTAGACAAGCCTTTATTATGGCTTTATGCATTAGGTCTTTCGGTAATCCCGACAATCGTTTCACTGGAAACAATAACAATCGCAATCAAACTTATCGGCTCAACCACAACAGCTCTTTTAGGTGCATTAGAACCTTTAACTGCAATATTTTTCGGAGTTTTATTTTTCCACGAACAACTCACTCTTAGAATTGTGATTGGTGTAGCTTTAATTCTCTCGGGAGTGTTTTTAATAATACTAAGAAAAAGAAAATAAAAATATAATTTATTTTATTATTTTTTAACCACTTGACTAAATCAAACGATTGTTTTATAATATTTTTATAAATTAAGGATTAAGCATGGAAAAGATTAAAGATGAGAACTCTAAACAACGAATTTTAGATGCAGCTACGTGCCTTTTTGCACAAAAAGGTTATGAAGGAACAAGCATCAGACAAATATGTAATACTGCCAGAGCTAATATTTGCATGATTTCCTATTATTGGGGCGGCAAAAAAGAACTCTACAACGGGATTATTGACGATTTAATATTAAGACAAACACAATACGCAAAAACCTTTATTGACTTTGATAAAAAAATCGAAACAATGAATAAACAAGAACAAGTTTCCTTATTAATGAAAATCATTGATAAGTTTATTGAATTTTTCTACTCCGGAAATATTTCAAAAGACTTAATTATATTCTTGTTAAAAGCCCAGCAAACTGAGTGTTTTATAGAAAAATCTCCTGCAATTACTTATTTAAGGAATTTAATTGCGGCAATTTTTGACAAAGATGTAAATGACAGGGAAATTATTTTCAAAACAGTTTTCATAATCTCTCAGGTCAACTCCCCGAGAATTCTGCCTGCCTTCTCACTTAACCTTCTCGGGCAAGATGATTTTATTCAAGAAGATATTAATATTATAAAAGAAAATGTAAAATTTTACATTAATGCCCTTTTAAAGGAGGCAAATATTGTTTAAAAGAGTTATTTTATTATTTTCACTGTTTTTTGTTTCATCCGGCGCTTTTGCTCTGGACAGGAATGAGGTTAACCCTGAATTTTTCAACAGGTTTAATGATGAATGTCTGTACAGATATATTAACGAAGCTCTGGAAAACAATCACGATGCAAAACAAGCAAGCGCAAGAGTTGAACAGTACAGACAGCAAGCCAAATACTCTCTTGGTAATGAACTGCCGTCATTCAGCGTTTCAGCTAACTATTTAGGTATTAAAGTTCCTCAGCTGGATAATTTTCAGTTAAAAAAGAATGCTTTTATTTTACCGTTTATGGCAAATTATGAAGCTGATTTACTTTTGAAAAATCGTGACAAGACCAGAAGCAGCAAAAAATCTTATGAAGCAAGCCAATTTGAAGAAAAAGCTGTGTATATAGCTCTGCTATCAGACGTAGCAACTGTTTATACAAATATTTTAGAGTACGACGAGCTAATCATACTTGCAGGAGAAAAAGTTGATATATATACTCAAATTTTAAACAGTGATGCAAAAAAATACAAACAAGAAGTAATTGGAACAACACAACTGAATAACTCTGCAAAAAATCTCGAAATTGCTAAAAGTGAACTTGAAAACCTGAAAAAAGAACAAGAAATTCTTTTAATGCAGCTTGCAGTTTTGACAGGGAATAATGCTGACTGCATAAATACTATTTCACGTGGTAAGTTTGAAGATTTTGAATATCAAGGAACTGTACCGAATGAAATAAAATCTGACGTTATCTTTTCAAGACCTGATGTTATGCAGGCTGAAAAAATGCTTGAAAAAGCAAAAATTGATGTGCGCATTGCAAGAAAAGATTTTTTGCCGACATTTAATATAACCGGCTTATGGGTTTTTAACACAATTGCCCCGGGAACATTTTTCTCCTGGGAATCTTCTCTTGCCGCAATACTTGCAGGCGCAAGTCAGGATATATTTATGGGCGGAAGAAAAATTGCTAATTTAAAAATCCAAAAAGCAAAATATGAAGAACTGTTTGAAAAATACAGACAAACAGATTTAGAAGCCGTAAAAGAAGTTAATACTGCACTCTGCCTTATTAAACACGACACCATCATTGACAAAAATACAAAACAAAAGCTGCAATATGAATATCAAAATCTTGCAAATGAACGCAGAAAATTTGAACGTGGAACAATATCAACACCTGAATATCTTAATAGTTTATCAAAATTTATAGATATACAAAAAGAAACTGTGCAAACAAAAAATCAAAGACTGGTAAATTACTTTACATTATACAAAACAGTCGGAGCAAAATTATAAGGGGCAAATTATGAAGAAGAAAATAACAGCTTTAATTTTAATACTTTTGATAATAGGAACTGCGGCGTTTTTTATGACTCGTAAAAAGGAAAACCCCAATGAACTCACACTATACGGCAACATAGAAATCCGGCAGGTTGATTTGAGCTTTCAAGTATCAGGTATTATAGAAAAAATGCTGAAAGAAGAAGGTGACAGCGTAAAAAAAGGCGAGCTTCTTGCAATACTCGATTCTAAAGATTATAAATCAAATCTGGAAAAAGCTGAATCCGAAGTTAACAAAACTCTGGCACTAAAAAATGATGCAGTTTCCAAATTTGACCGTAATGCTCCGCTGGTTGAAGATAATACAATTTCAAAACAGGAATATGATACCCTGAAAAACACAAAAGACAAAGCAAAAGCCGATTACGATGCAGCTGTAGCAGCAAGAACATACGCCAAAAATCAGCTTGATTATACAAAAATATATGCTCCTGATGAAGGAATTATAATGGTTAGAGTTCAAGAACCCGGAGCAACTGTTAACAAAGGACAGATTGTATATTCGATTTCAAAAACCAGACCTGTATGGATAAGAGCTTATGTAAATGAAACAGATTTAGGCAACATTAAATACGGTCAACAGGTAAATGTTTATACTGATACCGTAAACCCTCAAACAGGTAAAAAACGTGAATACAAAGGCTACATCGGATTTATTTCGCCGGTTGCCGAGTTCACGCCAAAAACCGTACAGTCAACAGATTTAAGAACAAATTTAGTATACAGAATAAGGGTTTACATTGACGATACAGATGAATACCTTCGTCAGGGAATGCCTACAACTATTAAGGTGGATTTGAACAGCAGTGCAGACAGTCAAAATTAAAAATTTAATAAAAACCTTTGGCGGCACAACAGCTATAGATAACCTTTCTCTTGATATTGAAAAGGGCAAAATAACAGGCTTGATTGGTGCAGACGGTTCCGGAAAGACAACGTTAATACGCCTGATAATCGGTTTGCTTCTTCCTGATTCCGGAGAAATTGATGTTCTTGGACTAAACCCGTTTACTCAAAAAAACAAACTTGTTTCAAAAATAGGTTATATGCCGCAAAAATTTGGACTTTATGAAGATTTAACGGTTATAGAAAATCTTCGCCTGTATGCTGATTTAAAAAATCAACCGTATCAGTTTGATAAAATGCTTGACTTTACAAGCCTTACTCCGTTTCAGGACCGTCTGGCAGGAGCATTATCAGGTGGTATGAAACAAAAATTAGGACTTGCCTGCACACTTTTAGGAACTCCTGAATTTCTATTGCTTGATGAACCGTCAGTTGGTGTTGATCCCATATCAAGGCTTGATTTAATGAAAATGGTTAGAGATATGATTTCGCCCGAAACCACTGTATTATGGTCTACTGCTTATTTGGACGAAGCGCATAGTTTTGATACGGCAGTAGTAATGGACAAAGGAAAGGTGATTTATAACGGACGACCGCATGATTTAGCACAATCTCCACAAGAATTTCAAGAAAAAGTAATTGAACTTATGGGCGGTTACAAAAATGAACCTTCAAAAATTGCAGCAGACTATACACCTATAGATTACGATATTGACTGTTCGGTTGAAGCCGATAATTTAGAAAAAAAATACGGAAATTTTTATGCAGTAAAAAATAATTCATTCTGCATAAAACGTGGTGAAATTTTCGGTCTGCTGGGACCAAACGGTGCAGGAAAATCAACTTCATTCAAAATGATGTGCGGGTTGACAAAGCCGTCATCGGGAACTGCAAGGATTATGGGGGTTGATATCTTAAAAAATCCGTCACAAGCCCGTTCAAAACTTGGTTATATGGCTCAAAAATTTTCACTTTACGGTTCTTTAACAGTCAGACAGAATTTGGAATTTTTTGCTGCAGTCTACGGCATTGGATTGCTTGACCGCAAAAAACGCATAGATGAAATTATTGAAATTTTCGATTTTCAAAATGTTCAAGACCAAAAATCCGAAGATTTGCCGCTTGGCTTTAAGCAAAGACTATCACTCGCTTGTGCTTTAATTCACAATCCGCCTATTTTGTTTTTGGACGAACCCACATCAGGGGTTGATATAATTGCAAGAAAAGAATTTTGGAATCATATAATTTCCCTTTCTAAAAAGGGGGTAACTATACTTGTTACAACACACTTTATGGATGAGGCAGAATATTGCAACAGAATAAGCCTTTTCTATAAAGGAGAAACTATAGCAGTCGGAACTCCTGATGAATTAAAAGAAAAAGCAGGAAAAGATAATATGGAAGATACATTTATAACTTTAATTAAGGAGTCGGAAAAATGAAAATTTTAACAGCCTTAATAAAAAAAGAATTTTTTCAAATAATACGTGATCCGTCCAGTATAATCATAGCTTTTGTACTTCCGTTAATCTCTATTTTAATTTACATGTACGGTGTTAATCTTGATTCTGTTAAAGTTACACTCGGGATAAAAAATGATGATGCAAACCCTGAAATATCAACTCTTGTTAAATCTTTCGGACACAGCAAGTATGTCAACTCTATTGTTTATGATAATGAAAAAGATTTAGAAGAAGCAATAGTACGTTCAAAAATCAAAGGAGCAGTAATTATCCCAAATGACTTTTCAACCAATCTTGCAAGAGGTCAGAAAGGTGATTTAATGATAATCACAGACGGAACAGAAGTTAATACTGCCAACTACGTTCAAAGCTACTCAACGTCTATAGCAAACAGCTGGCTTTCAACAAGCAAGTACAAATATTTTGTAAACCAGCCTGTCGTAAGCTCACAGATGCGGGTATGGTATAATCAGGATTTAAACAGTCATTACTTTATCCTTCCCGGGTCTATATCGATTACAATGACACTTATAGGAATTTTATTGACCGCTCTGGTTGTTGCACGGGAATGGGAGAGAGGAACAATGGAGGCTCTTTTAAGCACACAGGCAAAAAAAATTGACATTGTTCTGGGTAAATATATTCCCTATTTTGTACTTGGCATGACATCAATGTTTTTTAATGTCTTTCTTTGTGTCGGGATTTTTAAAGTTCCGTTTCGTGGCAATTACCTGATTTTATTTGCGGTAAGCGCTTTGTTTTTATTCACATTACTCGGAGTTGGTTTAACTATTTCGTCAAAACTCAAAAACCAGTTTCTTGCAAGTCAAGTTTCATTAGGAATAGGCTTCTTACCGGCATTAATGCTTTCAGGTTTAATGTTCCCGATAAATTCTATGCCGAAAATTTTCCAGCTGTTAACAGGCATCCTGCCGCCAAGATATTTTATAACATTTATTGAAAGTGAATTTATGGCAGGCACAATATGGCAGGTTGTCTTAATCAATGCTGTATTTTTAACAGTCTTAGGTATTCTGTTGTTTATTCTGGTTTACAAAAGTACAGATATGAGGATAGTAAAATGATTGAATATTTACGCAGGATTTTTGCACTCATTAAAAAAGAATTTATAACAATTTGGAAAGATCCTAAATCCCGTGGGATAATAATTGCAATGCCTTTGCTTCAGCTTTTTGTTTTTGCAAATGCTATTACAATGGAGGTTAAAAATATTGATGTAGTCTTGATAGACAGAGATAACTCCGTTGAATCAAGAGAACTCATTTCACGTTTTGAACATTCACCGAGATTTAGAAAATTTTATTTTGTTGATAATGAAAAAGATTTTAAAAACAAAATAGATAATCAAAAAGTTCAAATAGGTATTTATATAAATAACGATTTTTCAACTGCAATCAAATCTCAAAAAAATACTAATGTTTTAATCACAGCAGACGGCAGACAAACAAATTCAGCAGCCATTGCCGGTGGTTATGCATCGCAAATTATCAATGATTACAATACAGAAATTACAGGAGCAAAAGGGGCACAGATAAATCCTGTAATAAGAAACTGGTTTAATCCGAATTTGGAATACCGCTGGTATATTTTGACTGTTATAATTGCTATGCTTGCATTAGTCATAACTTTACTTTTGACTGCACTTTCCATAGCAAGAGAACGTGAAATGGGAACTTTCGATCAGCTTATTGTAAGTCCTCTCTCATCGTTTGAGATTTTACTTGGAAAAACTATCCCGCCTTTAATCATTGCAATGGGACTAACCTGTCTTATGACATTAATAATCATAACCTGTTTTAAAGTTCCTTTTGCAGGCTCTATATGGTTATTTTTAGTTTCTGTCTTTGTTTCGCTTTTGTCAATCGTCGGGGTAGGGCTATGTATATCAGCAGTTTGTAAAACCCAGCAGCAAGCAATTCTTGGAGTTATAACTTTTCAAATGCCTGCGGTTTTATTATCAGGTTTTATTTCTCCCGTTGAAGATATGCCTCTTGGCTGGCAGTATCTTACCTGGATAAATCCGGTCAGATTTTTTATGGAACTTTCACGTGGAATATTTTTGAAGGGAATGGGAGTTGAAGATGTTTTCATGAAACTTATTCCACTAATATTAATTGCAGCAGTTACATTATCACTTGCTGGCTGGACATTTAAAAGAAATCTTGATTAGACCTTCAAATAAAAAATCAGAGAGGAAGGGATTCGAACCCTCGGTGGAATTGCTCCCACACAACCTTTCCAAGATTGCACCTTAAACCGCTCGGACACCTCTCTTTATTTTTCATATTTATTAATTTATCATAAACATTTTTATTTTTCCAGAAATTATTTTCTTAATGTATAAATCAAATGTTCCATATTTTTGCCCTGTACATTTTTGATAAACTTACCTGTTAGTACTGCTCCCAAACTTTCTGCCACTTTTCTTGAACTGACATTTTCAGGACGGATTTCAAAAATAACACTGTTCAGGTTTAACTTATTAAATGCATAATCTGCCATAATTTTTGCTCCGGTTCTTGCATAACCTTTATGCCAGTGTTTTTCTTTTAAAATATAACCTATTTCATAATATTCAACTCCGTCAATAACATCGGGCATAAGTGCAATTTGACCTACTATATCACCGCTTTGTTTATCCTGGGCAAGAAAATATCCAAGCCCGTATTTTTTATAATACTCCCTGCATTTTTTAATCCAAGCCAATACGTCTATATCTTCAAAAACATACTCCCAAGCATACATAACATTTGGATTTTTAAGCATTTCAGCAACATCAAAAAAATCCTGTTTTGACATTCTCCGAAAAAGCATTCTGTCAGTTTCTATAAAAATATTTTCCATTCTTTTATTATATGTTAGAATTAAAATCATGCAAAAGATTGTTAAAAAAATTACAAACGGACTAAAAGGTTCAGTAACCATACCGGCTGATAAATCTATTTCTCACAGAGCCGTAATGTTTGCTTCCTTAGCTAAAGGACAATCAATTATTAAAAATTTTTCTAAAGGACAAGATCCTCTGTCATCCTTAAAAGTTTGCTGCGCATTAGGAATAAACGCAGAACTTAATGAAGATTTAATAATAAATTCAACAGGAAAACTTTCAGGAGCCAATCAGGAGTTGGATTGCGGAAATTCAGGCACTACAATGAGGTTGATGTCAGGAATTTTAGCAGGACAAAGTTTTAATTCGATTTTGAAAGGTGACGAAAGCTTATCAAAACGCCCGATGAAACGTGTAATTGAGCCACTGGAACTTATGGGAGCAGAGATTAATTCTAACGAATATAAAGCTCCGCTAAAAATTTCAGGACACAATTTAACAGGTATAAATTATAACTCCAAACTTGCTTCCGCACAGGTCAAATCCTGTATATTACTAGCAGGTTTAAATGCAGAAGGCAAAACAAGTTTTACGGAACCGTATATTTCACGTGACCATACTGAAAGAATGCTTAAATATATGGGGGCAAATATTTCAACCTGCCATAACACAGTTACTGTCGAAAAGTCCTTACTAGAGCCAAAAACAATAGAGATTTGCGGCGATATATCGTCTGCGGCTTACTTTATAACAGCAGGCTTGGTTGTTCCGAATTCCGTGATTATTTTAAAGAATGTCGGACTGAACCCTACAAGAACAGGTATTCTGGAAGTTGTGCAAAAAATGGGCGGCAATATTGAAATTCTTGATAAAAAAACAGTTTCAGGAGAAGAAGTCGGAGATATTCAAATTTCATATTCAGAATTAAAAGCTTGCAAAATTGAAGGAGAAATTATTCCTAAACTTATTGATGAACTTCCTGTTATAGCTGTTCTTGCCACACAGTCTCAAGGCACTACCACCATTAAAGATGCAGGCGACTTACGCAATAAAGAATCTGACAGAATTAAGGCGGTTGTAACTGAATTACAAAAATTAGGAGCAGATATCCAAGAAACCCCGGACGGCTTTATCATTAACGGGAAAAAAGATTTAAACGGGGATACAGAAGTTGAAACCTACCATGATCACAGACTTGCTATGAGTTTATATGTGGCAGGATTAATATGTAATAAACCTATTATGATTAACGGTTTTGAGTGGGTAGATATATCTTTTCCAGAATTCGACAGGTTATTTAATTCCTTAGCATTGTAAAGAAATGTTAACTTAACAAATTATATAAAAGCAATTTCCGGTTAAAGAAATTTTTTATATATACAAGGTTAGGTTATAAATTTTTGAAAGGTTAAGGTATTAGGTTATGGCATTAGATTCTATCAACAATTATAGAAGTGCATATGATGATTTCTACGCACAACAATATTTTGCACAAGCAAAACAGCCGCAAGCAGAAAAAACTGCATTCACAGGTTATTATCAGCAACCCGCTGCTGATACATTCCAAAAATCAGGAGGTTCCGGTCTTTCAACAGGTCTGCTTTTAGGAACCGCTGCAGGTGGTGCAACAGGTGCAGGAACTTATTTCTTCGGTGCAAACCCTCTTAAAGACGGAAAAGTTGATGAAAGCTTATTAGGTTCGCTTGATGATGCAGCTTATCAAGATGCTTTAAAAGGTAAGAAAGATGAATTATTAACAAACGCAAAACAAAAAGTTTTAGATAAATACAAGATTAAAGATGAAAAACAATTAGAAGCAATTAAAAAATTCGTTGGCGCAGAAGACAGAACCAAATTACCGAAAGAAGTCTTGGATTTAGTGCCTGATGATATGAGAGCCAACACAAAAGCAGCTAAAGTTAGACTTGAAGCAGCAACTAAAGATATAGCAGAAATTAAAGTTGATGATATTACAAAAGAAGCAGAAAAACTTGTTTCAAAAGATACATTGAAATTCAAAGCACAAGAATTAGCAGATTTAAAATCTTTTGAAAGTAAAATTTCAGGTCTTGCAGATGATATCAAACCTGCTGATTTAGAAAAATTTATCAAAGAAAATGCTAAATCATTCGGCATAACAGGCGACGAAAAAGCAATTGAAACTGAAGCCAGAAGATTGGCAACCAAAGGTAAAGCAGAATTACTTACCTCACATAAAGCTAAAATCACAAACGCTGAAAATGCCGTTAATACAGTAAAAGAAAATTTAGGCAAAAAATTCACAACATACTGGGATGACAGTGCTAAAGCTTTAAAGAAAGAAACTCCTGAAGCTTTAACAAAAGCCTTCAAAAACTTCAAATGGAACAAAGCAGTAAAAGGCGGCGGTATCGCAGCTGCAGCAGGTCTTGTATTAGGGCTTTTATTCGGAAACAATGCTTAAAAAATAACTCATATCAAAAAAACTCCCGTAATGATTTCGGGAGTTTTTATTTTTTATTATGATGCTTTAAGTACAGGTTTTTCCGGTGATTTAGGGATTACAAAACCAAAACTGCAAGTTTCGTTAATATCACTTGAAGCATGAACTTTGCCTTTATGCGCATTTATTATCTGTTTTGCTAAATATAAACCTAAACCAGTACCGGTCTTCTTAAATTTTGTGTTAGCAGTAGTCTTAAACTTCTCAAAAATATCTGTCAATTGGTCTTTAGTAATATATGCTGATTTGTTTTTTATATTCAATTCAATATCAGAATTTTCTTCTTTTAAAGATATTTCTACATCTGATTGTCTGTAACCATATGTTATTGCATTGGTTAGTAGATTTATTATTACTCTTTTAAGTTGAAATCTGTCTGCCATAATCAAATTTGATGTAAGTTCGGAATTTAAGACAATATTTTGTTCTCTTTCATCAGATAAATTAGAAATTTCATGTGAAGTCTCTTTTATTAATTCAATAATATCAAATTCTTCATAATTAATTTTTGTTTGCCCGCTATCAAACAGATATGTGTCAAGTATAGTAAGAATCAAGTCAGACATGTAATTACAAGAACTCTTTATTTGTTCAATAATATCAATTTGTTCCACATTCAAAGGTCCTACAATATTATCCGTCAACAAGTCCAGAGCCTTAATTTGTGCTATTGTCGGAGTTTTCAAATCATGTGTAAGTGTAGCTATAAATGTATTTTTTCTGTCCTCAAGATCTTTTTCAGCATCTATATTTTGCAGTATGACTACAATACTTACAACATTACCGACATCATCAAGTACAGGCGTTTTAATTATTTTGAACCAGCTTGAAGTACCATCTTGCATTTCAATTAATCGTTGAAAAGTTATAGTTTTTCTGGTTTCAATAACCTGTTTATCTTCTTTTTTGATTATTTCAGAAGTCTTAAAAAAAGTATCTGCATTTATACCTGAAATCTTATGAATACTTATTCCGGAAAGTTCGGCAAGTTCTTTATTCGCAAGCAGGATAGTTCCATCAATATTTTTTAGATACATAATAAAAGAGGCACTGTCAATTATGGTTTTCATTTGAGAATACTGTATTAAAATCTGCTTTTCAAGTTTTTTAACTTCCAACATGCTGAGATATCTTAAAATTAAGCTGCTAATAACTACAAAAACAGTTATCAAAAAAGCATCACGCTCTGATAAAACAACGCTTGGCAAGAGCTTAGGCGATATTAGCGCAAAATATAATATACACGAGGAAATAATTAATATAAAAGTTTTTTTCAAATTCAGCATGTTCAAATAATCCCATAATAATATGCAACTTATACTACTATAGAACAAATATATTTATTTGATATAGTCCAGTTGGATAGTTATATATATCCATAAAAAAAATACAGGCTTAATTCCTGTATTTTTTTATGGGACCGGAGGGATTCGAACCCACGACCAAGGGATTATGAGTCCCCTGCGCTACCGCTGCGCCACAGTCCCGAAACTATTTAATTTTCATTTATTATGTGGCGGCGGTAGTTCCTACCTTTCCTCTCAAAACGATACTTAATCGTTTTTCGGCAGAGTGCCACAGTCTCGAATATTTCGACAGTTTTAAATTTATCATTAAAAACTTTAAAAATCAAGTATTAAATTTTCAATGCCTGTTCTGTTATAACCTCATTTGCCCCAATAACAGATGAATAAACATCACCTTTTATTATACAACCGGAAGCTATCACACTGTTCGAAACAACAACACCGTCTTCAATAACAACATTATCCCAAATAATACTATTATCAATTACACTGTTATTTCCTATCTTACAATCCTTACCTATCGTTGAAAAACCTTTAAACTTAACATCTTCAGGTAAAAATGAAGTATCTGATATATAAGAAGCACAAGCGTTACTTTTTATCGGGCTGTGTGCAAATGAACATAACCCGTTAAATAAATCCGTTGTTGATTGTTTATACTGTTCAAGAGTTCCGATATCACTCCAATACTCAGAGATTTCAAACGTATTAATAGCATGTTCTTTTAACAGCTCCGGAAACACATTTTTAGCAAAATCATAAAAAGTATTTTCAGGAATGTAATCAAAAATTTTGTAATCAAATATGTATATCCCGGTATTTATATAATTACTTTTAGCCTCTTCAACTGACGGTTTCTCCTGAAACTCGGTGATAAATCCGTCATTATCGGTAACAACAACACCAAAATGAGGCACTTCTTCTTTTGCAATTTTTTTAATACCTATTGTAGCCACAGCATTAGATTTTTTATGAACATCAATACCTTTTTTAATATCAGCGTTTGATAGTCCGTCGGCAGATAAAACCACAAAAGGAGCTTCATTATCAAAGAAATACTGACACTTTTTAACTCCTCCTGCTGTGCCTGATAAAGTTTCTTCTTTAATATAATTAAAGTTAATACCTAAATTGTTTTCTTTATATCTGTCAATAATTTTGTCGGCAAGATAATATGTATTACAAATAACATCTGTAATTCCGTATGAAAGCAATTTTTCAAACAATATATCCATAACAGGTTTATTAGCAACCGGCACAAGCGGTTTTGGAATAAATTTTGTCAGAGGGTCAAGTCTTGATCCAACACCTGCAGACATAATCATTGCTTTAATCTTCTCACTCATATCAGTTCTATTTTAACTTAAAAAATAATTTATTGCAAATTTAAAATCAGGTTGTATAATAATTTTGTAAGCACTTACGGGCTTGTAGCTCAGCTGGTAGAGCAGAAGACTCTTAATCTTTTGGTCGTGGGTTCGAATCCCACCGGGCCCACCATATTTTAGAAGCTTAAAACTTGTTTAATAAATTCCAAAATATATTCATGCATCTGATCTAATGCTTTTTCTTCAACAGGATAATGTCCGCCATTTTCAAGCATTTTTATTATGGCAGGTACTTTTTTAATTTTATCCAAAAACATTGTACTCAAATGCAACGGTGTCCATCTGTCTTTATCAGGTTGTGTCAATAATATTGGACAAATATCAAAGTTTTCAGGTTCAATTTCAGGCTTATAATTCATATATGTATTAATAAATTTCATAGGAACACTATTACCGCCAGAAGTTTTATCTTTTAACATTATTTTTAAACACTCAGGATTATTGCATAGAGCTGACATCTTAGAACATATTGCCATAGAAATTTTAAATCTTCCTAAACCTAACGCAGAAGCTATTGCCGCTAATGGAACTCCACAATAAGCCCAAAACAGATTGTTTGTGGTCTCATTCCTTACAATTTGCTCTCTTTGATCCAAGAATGTCATTCCTATAATACCTTTTACTTTTTTACTTTTACAAGCAACATGGTATGTTTCCATTCCACCTGCGGATAATCCATATAAAATAATTGGGCGATTATCTTTTGATAGTTCGTAATCAATATAATCACTTCCGAGTTGAACCCAATCATTATATGTTATGAGCATTTTTTTATTTACTTCTGTAACCCCGTAAAGAGGCATATCTATTGCAATAACTTCATATCCGTTTTTAGCAAGTGTTCCGCCTAAAATCATCGACATTTGTCTGCCGTTAGTTCCAACACCATGAAACAGTATTATTTTTGCCTTGGCATCAGGATTTCTAAAAGTATCTAAATGAACATTATTCCCTTTCCAATTCCACCATTCTTCGCTTGGCATAAAGTTATCGTTGAAATGTAATTTTACCGGCAAAAAATTTTGGATATCTTTCCATGCTTGTTGGTTACTGTAATTCATACATACTCCTTGTGTTTAATAATTATAATACAAATAAATTATTAAACACATTGAAAACGAACAAAAAAAATAACACATATAACAGCCCGTGATGAAGAAACTTTATTAAAGGCTTTTAGAAAACAATAAATGTTTTTTTGTATTATTATTAGCTTATGCTTATAGAATTATTGAATAAGATTAATACTATTAATGAAAATATTTTTTCAGGATTTGACGGAATGATAGAAAGTTTTGGAATGCCTGATTGGCTTGCAGATGCCATTATAGACAGTTTCCATATTCTTCCGCTCTTTTTCATAGTCTTTGTAATAATTGAGCTGATTGAATTCTTTTGTTCAGAAAAAATAAATTCTTTTATGAAAAAATCCGAAAAAGCAGCTCCCGTCATTGGAAGCTTGGCTGCAATACTTCCACAATGCGGATTTTCAGTTATTGCAAGTACGCTGTATATCAGAAGGTTTATAACTAAAGGTACTTTAACAGCTATTTATCTTGCAACATCAGATGAAGCTATACCTATATTACTTGCAGAACCTTCCCACACTCATTATGTTCTGCCTGTTATAGGAATTAAACTGGCAACAGGTATTATTGCAGGGTATTTGATTGATTTTATATTAAAAGACAAAAAGTACATTCCTATTGTTGAAGAAAAAGATGAAGTACCTGACGATGAAGGATGCTGCTGTCATTCGGTTTCCAACAGAAGAAAAAGGGAATTAATCATTCATCCTGTTAAACATACTTTTAATATTTTTGTATTTATTTTACTGATAACAATACTTTTAAACTTTTTAATTGATGTTTATTCAAGACATGCTGCACTGCATTTAATTCTCGGGCACGTAAAGGTTTTAGAGCCTGTAATTACGGCTTTTATAGGCTTAATACCCAACTGTGCTGTTTCAATTGCGCTGACAATGCTTTTAATTAAAGGATCAATAAGTTTTGGCGCTGTAATGTCAGGGTTATTATCAAACGCAGGTTTAGGTATTCTTGTACTTTTCAGACACAGTGAAAACATAAAAGATTCGTTAAAAATAACAGGCATACTTCTTGCTGTAAGCATTACAGCCGGAATGTTAATACAGTTATTTTAAACCAGTTGACGGTTTAGCCTGTTAAATCTTTCTGCTATATCGTCATCATTTTGGAAATATTTGTCAAATTTTGTACCTTGATCTTTTGATACGGATTTAACAAGGTCTTTCACAAATTCAAACTGGTCATTAGGACCCCAGTAATTAAAGTCATGCGCAAGTTCTTCTCGGTTGCGAAGTTTTGATTTTATAAGCTTCATACCTGATTTAATTTGTCTTTCATGCGCACCCATTTGTGTAACATTAGACATCTGTGCAAACGGAGAACTGTTTACTCTCTCACGAATTACACCGGTAATCTTGTCATCCAGACTGTATGCAAGCTTACCGTCTCTTACTGCTTCTATAAAATATGCAAAGTTTTTTGCGCCCTCTTTTGAAATACGATTTTCATTATTTACTTTTGCAAATTTAATGTTAAATTCACCTGCAGTGAGAGGATTTATGTCCAATTCTCTTTTGTATTTATAATATTCAACACTGTTGCTTAGTCCTGACTGACGTGTTATATCATCAAGCACATCCAGAATTCTGTACATTTGACCTGTTGTATAAACTTCCGGGAATGTATTTTCATTGTTTAAGCTCAAAATTCTCTGATCAACATTGTTCCAAAGGGCACCTTTATATCTTCCAACGTAGTACTCGTCAGAAGATAAAGAACGCTGGTCTTTTTCAAGAATTATATATGCTTTGTCAATGTCACTTCCGGGTAATGCATGTTTTAAACCGACAGAGCAAACAGGATCATATCCCGCCATTAGAACTTTAACATCGCTGTTGCTTGCATTAACAGCATTATTTACAAATTCTTTTTCTATTTTTGCAGATACTGTATAAATATTTGGAAAGTCAGTTATCCATTTATAAAAATCAACAAATTTGCCTTTTAAATAATCAGGAATTCTTTCTAAGAAAGAAAAGTTTTCCTGTCTTATCCGTTTATTTTGCGGAAAAATCCTATCGTCCAATGCTTCATAATATTTTGCATATCTTAAATAATTGTACTGTGAATACATATTTTCTGCCGTATTCATTGCATATTGCGGCATCTTTTGTGCTATTCCGTTAAATCCTACTGTTGAACTGTTCGGATGAACTGCTCCTACTTTCATAATTATTCTACCTCTATATAATATATTTTGCTTTGTGGTTGTCAGAACCGCCTATCTTTATTAATTGTTTTAAATATTCATTGATTTCTTCTACTTTACTCATACTTACATTACCGGGATAAGCCTGATGGTATGCTTCCGATAACTCTATTAACCCTTTTGACTTATGAATGAATGAATTCATAACCTTGACAGGAAAATTAAATTTTTCAGCAGTAAAGTAAGGATGCGCAAAAGCCATAGTAACATTTTCTCCTTTAAACAAATCTATAAGATTTTCAAAAGAGTTTTCGTTATTTAAAATTAATGTATTGTTGACCATATGCGGTTGATACTTTCTTCTGATATTATTAATTTGAATTGCTTCTCCAATATCATTATCCAAAACATGTTTTTCTTTCAAGTGCCAGAGTGTCCTATCTTTTACATCAAGCGGCATAATAATTTCTTCAAAAAGTTTTGAACTATCCTGCCCATGTCGGGAAGCCTGAATGGTTATGGCGTGTTTAGCCTGTGCGTAATTATTCACAGCCCAGTGTGAATTCATCATCAAACAGTTTTCATTCATGTTATAAGTTCTTAACATTTCTTTTTTATCGAAATTTGTAAGAGGTAATGCTTTTTTAATTTCCGAGAACATATTATCAATAGTTTGAACACGTTTTAACTGAAGAGCATCCATATGTTTAGACAATTTGAACGGATCAAAGCCAAATGCAAGAACTTCTGATATTTCGCAAGGATTTGATGATTTAGGAGCTTTATGAGAAAAACTGAGTTCAACGCCCGGGATAAACCTCACATTTCTGAATTTTTCCGGACTTTTCGCAATAATTCCCAATGCTTCTTTTACCCCTGCCACACTATCATGGTCAGTTATGGAAAACATAAACTTTTTGCCTGTTCTTGCAAACAATTTATTGCCGTATTCTGATATTTCATCAAGAAGTTTTCCTACACTGATATTACCGTCGGAATGTGTTGTATGCATATGAAAATCTGCCATAAAACCGAAATTTTTAATATTTTCAGGAGTGTATATATAATTCTGTTTTTTCAACTTAAGGATTTCCGATACAAACTCGGCTTTATCCATTACACACGAAAGAGATTTTGGATTAATCTTTTCGCCAAGCATTTCGGAAACACCGCTTGCAAGAGATTTCAAATAATGACTGCAATCTTTAACATTAAGCCTTGATGTTTTATAAATCATAAGACTTCCTATCAAAGCACCTACAGCGATATCTGTAGGGAATTTAACAGCTTTACTTACAGGCTTATTTCCTAATTTAGGTGAATAAACCTGCTGTTTCATTGAATTTTGAACAGGTATAACCTTCATACAACACCGTTTTAGACCTATATTTAATTTTCACAATAAACACTAATAATTTCAATTAACATATTAAGATATATTACAAAGAAATTAATAAATTAACCCCCTTTAGTATTAGTTATTATAGTATATTTTAAAACCAATTGCACAAATATTAAAATTACGTTATATTTAAGATAATGATTTTAAATGAAATCCTTCTAATTGCTTCAATACTTTTGATTTCCGCTATTATATTCAACAAAATCGGCGGCAAATTTGGGGTTCCGTCACTGGTTATCTTTATATTAGTAGGAATTTTAGCAGGTTCTGACGGCATACTGGGAATTTATTTTGAAGACTTTACACTTGCTCAATTTGTAGGAATTATTGCAATTTCTTATATCTTATTCATGGGCGGCTTGAGCGTAAACATAAAAGAGCTGAAACCGGTTGTAGCAGAAGGCAGCATATTAGCAACACTCGGCGTATTTGCAACAGGTATTATTGTAGGTTTATGCAGTTACTTGCTGCTTGATTTGCCAATGCTTGAATGTATGTTGTTAGGAGCAATAATTTCATCCACAGATGCTGCTGCCGTATTCGGGGTGCTGCGTTCAAAAAGTATAAGCCTCAATTACAATTTAAAACCGCTGCTTGAATTTGAATCGGGAAGTAACGATCCTATGGCAGTATTTCTTACACTTGGAGTGATAGGGCTCATAACAGGGCAGCTGGACAGTTTAGGATTGGTGTTTGATTTCTTTAAGCAAATGCTTTTGGGAATTGCATTCGGTTATCTGATTGCAAGGGGAACTGCATGGATTATTAACAGAATTCGTCTGGAGTATGACAGTTTATACGTTGTAATCACTTTGGCAAGCGTACTTTTCACTTATTCTTTCATTTCCATAATAGGCGGAAACGGATTTATAGGTGTTTATGTTTGCGGGCTTGCTTTAGCATCAATGAAATTTGTTAACAAAAAAACTCTGATTAAATTTCACGATGCTGTTGCCTGGCTTATGCAGATTGTAATGTTCTTAATTCTGGGACTTCTTGTAAACTTCAAAGACGGCTTTGCTTATACAAAACAAGCTTTTTTAATTGCACTGATTTTAACATTTATTGCACGACCTATAGCGGTATTTTTAACAACATTTCCTTTCAAAAGGAGTTTAAAAGAAAAACTAATGATTTCGTGGGTAGGTTTAAGAGGAGCTGCACCGATTGTACTTGCGACTTTCCCGTTGACAGAAAACGTTCCGCATGCAATGGAAATATTCAATATAGTCTTCTTTGTGGTAATTATTTCGGTATTATTACAAGGTACAACCATTCCTTATTTTGCAAAGCTTTTGAAAGTAGATGCTCCGTTGGAGGTTAACCACGATTCTGTATTGGAATACGGCGGCAAAGATTCCAATAATAAAATGATAGAATTCACGGTAGCCGACAATGCAGAAGCGGCAGGCAAACAGTTATACGAACTTAATTTACCTCAAGGAGCTCTTGTAAGTCTTATTTATAAGAAAGGTGAATACATAATCCCTACCGGCAGCACAACAATTGAGCCCTGCGATGTGTTATTTGTCCTTATGGATAAGGCAAAGGAACATAAGGTCAGAGAAATAATATGCAAAGAATCTGAAATATAATTAATCAATATTTTTAAATATTTGTGATGGATATGTATCAAAAACTTCTGCAATATAAAATAGATCTAAAATACTGACTATACCGTTATTTTCTATATTTCTTATCTTTGAATATGAAAATCCTGTTTTTTCTGAAAATTCTTTTTTTGTCATCTTTTTTTCTAATCTTAATCTAATAATTTCTTTTCTTAATTTTTCATTTATTTCCATAAAATTTTTATTCATCATTAACCTCCAAAATTACAAATAACTCTAACATTCCTTTATTTTATATCTTATTTAATTAATTTTTAAGGATGTTTTTTGGGTAAAAACCTTGTTTTCTCCCAAAAAACATCCTAAATTAATAAAAATCTATCTTTAAGAACATGCCTCAATTAAATTTAAGCAGTTATAGATTAACTTATTTACCTGTTCATATTATAAAAAAAATAGGTAAAAAATAGGAGCAAAAAAACACAAACTATCTTAAGTATAATTTAATAAATAATATTAAAATAAATTTAATAGAATAGTTATCAAATTAATAATATTCTATTGATATGGGCAATTTGTTATTAGAATTTGGGAAAAAAGTAAAATATTATAGAAAATTAGCAGGGTTTAGTCAAGAAATATTAGCAGAAAAACTTGACCTCACTCCAACTACTATTACATTAATTGAAACAGGTAGAAATTTTGTAAATTCTTCAACATTAGAAAATATTTGTTCAGTATTAAATGTAGAACCGTATGCCCTTTTTGATTTCAAATCAGACACTTTAACCAAAGAAAACGAGTATGCATACCAGATTTCAACCATTTCCAAAAATCTAAGTCCGGACAAACAAAAACATATTATTGAAATTTTAAAAACATTCCAATAGTTTATCGTCTTACTGTTATTCTTTCAAGTTTGCGGGCTAAACGTACTATAAGCTTTTCTGTATCAGCTGTAATTGAGTCAACAAGAATTGTTGTGCAGCCCAAATTCTTTCCGCATAATACATCGGTCAAAGGTCTGTCACCAACAAAGCAAGTTGTTTCTGCTTTTATATTATGCTTTTCCATAAACTCTGCGGCAACTTTTGTATCAGGTTTTTTCGCCTCAAATACAACAGGGAAATCTGATACGGAAACAACTTTTTTCATATATTCAGGGTTGTAATTGTTAGAAACAACTCCCACAAAAAAATCTTTTTTTACATTTTCAAGCCACTTAAGAGTTTTTTCCGTATAAAAACCTGTTTTAGAGCCCATTAAAGTACTGTCCAAATCAAACAGAAGCGCATTTATTCCTGCGGCTTTAAGTGCAGCTAAATCAATATCATAGATACTTTTTAAGTTATAATCAGGTTTAATAAACATCTTTTCCTATTTCTATTTTTTAAATATTTTTTATTCCTACTGTACGCACTATTGCATATCTGTAATTAACAGGTGATTTGGAAAATCGCACATAAACATCATCATTTGTATTGCCAAGCGGCAACTCTTCGCCGTTTTCATTTTTAATACTTTCAACGACTGCCGTAAACTGTTCTTCAGGAGTTATAATTTCAACTTCATCAGAAAGGAGCATCTTATTCTTTATTTTTACAAGGAAAAAATCACCGTCTTTTTCGCCTTTAAATTCACATAAGAAATCTGCACCTGCAAGACCTTTTGAAATATTATAGCTGTAGCTTTCCCCGTTGTTTTCACCGAGAGCAAATCCTGTTGTATATCCTCTGTTACCGACTTTTTTCAGTTCAATAAAGTATTTTTCCAAATCAGCATCAGGATTTTTCAAAACTTCATCTATTGCCTGTCTGTAAGTTTTTGCAACAGCAGAAACATAATATAAACTTTTTGTTCTTCCCTCAACCTTGAATGAATCTACTCCTGCCTCAATTAATTCGGGCAGCTGTTTTACAAGGCATAAATCCTTAGGGCTGAGAATATGAGACCCCCTGTCATCTTGATTAATTTCCAAATATTCATCGGGTCTTGTGCTTTCAACAAGTTTGTAACTCCACCTGCAAGGCTGAGAACAGTTTCCGTGATTAGCTTTTCTTTCACCTTTTGAAAAATAATCGCTCAAAAGGCATCTGCCAGAGAAAGAAACGCATTGTGCACCGTGAACAAAACATTCCAATTCAACATCAGGCACCTGTTTTCTTATTTCTGCAATATCTTTAATTGCAAGTTCTCTTGCAAGAATTACTCTGCTTGCCCCCAAATCTCGCCAGAACTTAACACTTTCGTAATTAAGCGTGTTAGTTTGTGTGCTTATATGAACTGGAATTTCGGGAAGGTACTTTCTTACAAGGTTAAAAACCCCGAAATCGCTTAATATTATTGCATCGGGTGCAGCATCTTTAAACCTGTCAATACAGCTTTCCAGAAGTTTTATATCATTGTTAAACGCAAAAATATTTAAAGTCACGTACGCTTTTGCTCCGAGTGAATGAGCCAAATCAACAGCTTGCTTTAAGTTTTCAAGCGTGATTAATTCACCCTTTCTCATAGCTCTAAGGCTGAAATCAACAACTCCGAGGTAAACAGCATCAGCTCCGTATTTAATTGCGTATTCAAGTTTTTCAATGTTGCCCGCCGGCATCAATAGTTCTACATCTCGCATAACTGTATATTATCCTAAAGAATACAAATAATCAACCGATTAGGTGATGCCCTTTTATGATTAATGCATAAGATATATATATAAAGAAATTCAAATAGATTTATATGTTTATTGGAGAAGAAAGATTATGCAAACAATTGAAAATGCTGCAACTACATTAAAAGAAATCTGGGAATACCAACACCCTGTTATGCACACCTGGTTTGTATTAAGTTCTGTATCACTTTGCTTTATGTTCGCTTTATTATACTTTGTAATATAAGTTTACATAGAGAAAAAGAACTTTTTTTCAACGTTCAACCTTTTATTTTAATGATATAATCATTTTATGAGAAAAGTTCGTGTATTTCTGGGATATCTAACCTTAATATTAATAGCAATCAGTATGCTTTACCCGTTTTTGGCGATGTTAAATTTATCTTTCGTGAACAACAACGAAATTTTTTCAAATGCAGGAAAAATAATCCACACGAATTTAACCTTAGAAAACTACAAAAGTGTATTTCATCAAATTCCCCTGAGCGCCTATTTTTTAAACAGCCTGATTGTCGCATCTGTTACGACAGTCGGACAGGTAATATTTGCAGCACTGGCAGGATACGCTTTTGCAAGAATGAAGTTCAGATATAAAAACGCATTATTTCTAATAATTTTGATTACAATGCTTATACCGCCTCAGGTAAATATTATTCCGTTATTCTTTTTAATGAGAGAATTACATCTGATTGACACTTATCAGGCATTAATCCTGCCTGCATTATTCGGCGGTTTCGGAGTATTTCTGATGCGCCAGTATTTTTTGGGACTGCCAAAAGACCTTGAAGAATCTGCAAAAATCGACGGGTGCAATCTTTTTCAAACATTTTTTAAAATTGCTCTGCCTCTTGCACTGCCGACTGTTGCCACTCTTGCAATTTTCACATTTGTAACAACCTGGAACAGCTTTATGTGGCCTTTAATTGTTACAAATTCGGAAGCAATGAGAACACTTCCTGTAGGACTTGCAATTTACAAAGGAAGCTTCAGGGAAATAACTCTGTGGGGAGAACTTTTAGCCTGTTCGGTTATTTGCACAATACCTGTTATAGGCGTATTTTTACTCGGAAAAAAATATTTTATATCAGATATTTTACAGGGCGGCGTGAAAGAATAGCAAAAATATGATATAATTGCTCTATGGAAAATATTAAGATTACAGCTCCTGTTAAAAAACCTGAAGATATCGAAGTTTTTGCAAAAGAAACCTCTTGCAGAGATTATTACGTTTATTATAAAAAATTTTTAAACAATAATTTTGACTATATTAACGAATTTGTACATACTGCAAAAAATAACAACTGCGCTATTTATATTAACTTCAAACACGACATTACAGAAGAAAATCTTCCGGAAATAAAAAAAATGCTCAGGTTTTTAAAAACAGCTGGCATAGACGGGATTTTCATTAACAGCTTTGCAATCCTTGAGGCAATTAAAATATTTAACCTGCCGTTTAAAGTAATCGTTGATTCTTACTTTGATATTCACAACCTTGCAGGCATCGACTTTGTAAATAACTTCCACAAAGTTGACGAAATCATTATTACAGAAGAAATTTATATGAAAAATATTGCAAAAATTAAGCAATATACAAAGCTTCCTCTTGCAATAGACAGCGATAATCTGCCTTACTGCGCCGAAGATATTAAAAAACTGAAAGCTATTGACAGCGTTGTAATTAAAGGCAAATTTAATTCTTCGGACGAGATACTCGAAGGGATTGAGCTGGTTGAAAAAATCCTTGCAAAACCAAAACTTTTTAAACATCAAAAACTTCCGTTTAAACACGTCAGAAAAAGTATTTATCAGACTAATCACTTTCTCGGCGTAGTAGTAAGCGCAGAGGGACAAGATTTTAAATTCAGTAAAAACATCAAGAATTTTGAATGGGAAATTAAACGCCCGAGAATTAAGACAGATAACGATTATTCAAAAAAAGACCAATATAAAATAAACCTTCGTTTATCAGAGCTGGCACAGCTTAAAGAGCTTGAAAAATATATTAAAAAGACAGATATAAACCCGATTTATTCGATAGAATACGGTGAAATCCTTTCTACCTGCGACCTTGCAACAAGCAGTTTTCACGAAATAATTATGAAAGTAAAAAAATTCTGTACAAAATACGGAATAAAATTCCAGCTTTCAACCCCAAGAATACTCATAGAACGTGATTTTGACAGGGTTTATGAATACGTAAAACAAATATTGCTTACAAATCCTGCACCGGATTCGCTGATAATCAACAATATAGGATATTTTTGGACTGTTGTAAACGATAACGATTTAAAAAATATTCCAATAGAAATCGGTCAGGGCATTAATCTTTTGAACAGTATGTCTATTAAGTGTTTAAACAATCTGGCGCCGATAAACACGGTTGATTTTACGTCATTCCCGGACATGGATTGCGCTATGAAAACTATTAAAAAGATTAAAAATGACATACCGAACAAAAAATACACAATTGCAGGCAATATCAGAGTGCCAAGTCAGGGTTTATGCCCGCTTAACAACGACAGTGCAATAATTTCAAGACTATCCTGCAAAGCCCCTTGCCACAGAGGCGGATTTGCACTGCATGATCCGTCACTTGATAAGCTTTTCCCGTTTACCTGCGACGGTTTTTGCAGAATGCACATGTTTGAAGATAAAATTCTTGAAAACTTCGCAGCCGTTGAAGAACTTGCCAAAGCAGGCGTAAACGAGTTTGTATTTGACTTAAGCGCACTTCATTCCAAATTTGTAACAATACTGTTGAACAAATTCTTTGAAGACTAATTACAATTTATATCTCAAAATTGAATTTGACCCCTGTGAAGAAACAAAGAGTAAATTACCGCTGACATGCATTCCGTAAGGTTTTTGAATGTTTGAGATAAGCACTGAAACAGAACCTGTTGGCGTAATTTTTAAAACATTATTGCTGTTATAATTGGATACGTAAATATTACCGTTTTCGTCGCTTACCATGCCGATAGGTCCGTTAACTCTGGAATCTTTTAAGAAAATAACTCTTTTACCGTCGGGTGTAATTTTATAAATCATATTGTCAGCAAAGCAGGCAACATAAATATTACCGTTTTTGTCGCTTGTAATCCCTGTGGGACTGGCAATATTATTATACATCCCGTTTGTTTCTTCGATTTTAGAAGTGTCTTCCTGCTGCTTTTGAACAGCATCATGTTTTATGGTCTGCATATCTGTATTCAGTGTCGATGCAAGAGCTTGCGCCCTTGTATACGCAGTACTTTCAGCAGGGATTAACGACAAATATGTCTTTGCTTTATCGGGCTGACCTAGCTTATTGCTCAATTTCGCAGCTTTATAAACAGATTCATAATCGTCAGGCTTTCTTACGATAATTTGCTTGAAAACAGCCAGAGCCGCTTCATCCTGATGCAAGTATTCCAGAATTGAGCCGAGATTATAATAAGCATCAATATAGTTGGGATCAATATTAATAGCCTGTCTGAAAGAAGCCATTGCACGGTCATACTGACCTACTTTATAAAAATCTACGCCCATATTATATTCAAGTTTTGCCTCAGCCGGAGGTTCATAAGGCTGAACGGGTTCAGCCGCAATTGCAAAACCCGTATTAGCCAATAAACATAATGTTATTAAAAGTTTTTTCATTTTATAGCACCGTAAAATTTTACAAGCATATCACTTCATCAAGTTTTTCGATTACTTTTTTATTTTTCTCTGCAAACTCATGTCCTCTTGCAATTATAGCTAATTTTAAGATATTTGCAAGATTGATTGATTTAAGCTCTCTGTAATTGTCAGGAAGTCTTAAACTCCAGTTTGCATCGCCGGATGTACCCGGTCTGTTGTAAACATCATAGATATTAAAGTAATCCGTAAAGAAGATTTGTATGTTTTCCGCACAAGAAGCAAAAAGTTCAACTAACTTTGTTTGTGCCAGAAATTCTGCATCGTCAGTTAATCTTACAATAATATCATCCTTGTTATCAGCTTCTGCAAACAAATCATCTACAAGGTTTTTGGCATGCAGGTAACCGGTATGAGTATGTATATTTTGATCAGCCCACATTTTAATAGGTTCATTATCGTGAGTACCTACCATAGCCCATGTTCTTTTGTTAATGTTACAGCATCTGTAAGGATCTTCAGGTTTATCAGCTTCTACAAACTGTGTAAGTTTCATTCCCTGAAGTCCATAGTTTTCCATAACTGCTGCTACTGGATTTGTAAGTGTACCTAAGTCCTCGCAGACAATTGCATCTTTATCAAGACCTTCTTCTTTAGCAGCTGCAATTACGATTTTTTCAATCAATCTTCCGTAATCTTTAATTTGCTGTTTGCTCAAAGTCTTAACTCTTTTTTCTTTGTCAGCGGTAAGCTCCATATCCAAATCTTCAATTTTTGCAATTGCATATTTTGAAAGTTCTGGATGTTCCGGAGAAGAATACAGTCTGCCCGCACCCTGCTCAATTTTAGGTTTTTTACCGGATTTATAAACCCAAGGATCAATAAGACCTACAATATGGTCAATTCTGACACCGCCGGGATTTTCTCTAAACATTTTTTTGTAAAGATTTTTCAATAATAGACCGCCCTCGTCCAAAGAACCGTCTGCGTTATATAATCTTTCAGGATCCATTACAGGAAATCCCCACGCCTGACCGTCTTTTGAGAAGTAATCAGGAGGACAGCCAAGACACCAGCCTTTCAAGAACAATGACTGATAAGCCCAGGTATCTCTGTCGGAGAATGCAACCTGTCTGTCAGCAATCATTTTAATGTCATGTTTTTGGGCAAACTCTCTTGTTTCCTCATTTTGTTTGCTGATAACAAATTGAATAAATTTATACATTTCAATTTCATCAGCATATTTATTTTCAATTTCTTCAATCCTTTTTGCGAATTCCATTTTTTGTTCAATTGATTCTGGATTAAACAGATTTTTATCCGTTTCAGAATTCCATAAAGGCCAGTAATCGTTGTCATGTTCTATAGACAAAGCTTCATACAAGCTGTCTTTATCAAGCCAGAAGCTGTTTTCACTCTTAAATTGCTTAAATTCTTTTTCCAATTTTTTAACAGGATTTGCTTTAAAGTTATTCCAAGCCTCCTGCAAAGCTTCATTTTGTTTTTTATATATATAAGAATAAGCAGTTTTGTTGGTATCTTTATTGGGATTTTCATTTACAATTCGGTTATAAGTTTCTTCAGAAAGGATTTTATTCCATGCCTTTGTTGTAAGTTGTTTTAAGTCAATAAACAACGGGTTATCTGAAAAAATAGTTCCTGTATAAGGAGAAGAGTCACATCCCTTGGTTTTTCCTGCAGGTCCGAGCTGTATTGCATCGAACAACCCTGATGCATATTCGATAAATTCCCTGCCTCCTTCGCTATTAATACTTCCAAAACCTGTATTTTGATTTTGTGCTGCAGGGAAACTTCCGTTATGCATGATAAAAGCTATATTTTTTTTACCAAGAGCTTTTAAAGCTTTTTTTATTGTTTTCTTCGATTTTTCGTCTAAAACATTAGATTGTTTTTCTAAAGTACAAGTCATAATTACCCCTTCTTCCTAAAATATCAACAAAACGATAGTATCATGAGCTATTTTTTTTTTCAACAGATGCGTAATCAATTTTTCTAATTCTTTAGAATTAGTTAAAAATAGTTAATTTTTTTAATAAAAAATTTCAAAACACTTGACAATTTTTAATAAATACTTTAAAATAAGGGAAAAAGAACAGATTTTTCAAAAGTTTTTTATGCATATCCCTACATGGAGAGTTCGAGTACATAGTTGAGGATAGAGAGATAAAAGCGTAGGGCATTTTGAAAAGTCGAGAAAGTTTAAAACAAAAAGAAAGGTGAAAAGATTATGACAAAAAGATTCGGCTTCACACTTGCAGAAGTGTTGATTACTTTAGGTATTATCGGTGTTGTAGCAGCTATGACAATGCCTACATTGATGAACCAAACAAACGGTGCACAATACAAAACAGCTTACAAAAAAGCTTTATCAGCTATGTCTCAAGCTGTAGTATTAAACGTTGCATTAGATGATTACAACATGGCTGATACTGATAATACAGTAGCTGGTCAAAACTTTATTGATATCTTCAAAAACAGAATGAATGTTGTAAAAACTGCTGACGGCACTTTAGGTTATGCTGTATTAACTCCTGATGCTTCTTCAGGTGCTACAGCTGCAAACTTTACAGGTGCTTCAAACTATACATTATTCTTTAATGATGGTATTGCATTCAGCTTCCCTAAAACAGCTCAAAAATGTACAATGGATGAAACTAAAGGAACATTCCCTGCAACTTGTAAAGGTATCATTGACGTAAACGGTCAAAAAGCTCCTAACAAAGTTGTAAAATGTGACTCTGGTAAAAGAGGTGGTACAGGTGCTGATGCATGTCAAGTTACTAACCCGACTGACATCTACCCAATCATTTTCTATGATCAAACAATTCTTCCAAACTCAGATGCAGCTAGAGCTGTATTATACGCTAAATAGTTTGGATAACAAACATATAAAAAAAGACTCTGAATTCGTTCAGGGTCTTTTTTTTATGAGATTGTTAACATATATTAAGGAAAGCTGACAAAAAAGGCAATTTTTCGGGAAAGAAATACTTAATATATACATAAGGAATATTTAGGATAGTCTTAACACACTTTCTCATCAATAGGATCACACACAATTAAATTTAGGGAGGACACCAATGGCAATAGGTGCTGAGGATTACATTGACCAACTGCTGGTCAAAAAATACGCAGAAGAAAAAGTTGATAACCATGATAATGTTGAATCAATGGTTGACCCTGAAAAAATGATGGGCGCTATGAATGATTACGCAAGCATGTATCGTAATATGATGAACTTGAAACAACGACTTAACATAGCTTGTTATGCAATTAATGCAAGAACAGCAAGATATAATCGTTCGCCACAACAGCAATATTAGTTTTCTGTTCCCGTTTTTTCTGATAGAATTATCAAAGAAAGCGAGAACAAAACGATGGGAAAAATTATCCTGGCTTCTTCTTCTCCCAGAAGAGCCGATATTCTGAAAAAGACAAATGTAGAATTCAAAATCATTCCGTCACCGTATATCGAAGATCATACGACGACGGTTTTTTCTTATGAATTTATAGAGAATTTAGCTTACAATAAAGCCAAAGCAGTTGTTCCACTGGTTGAAGCGCCTTCAATAATAATCGGAGCCGACACGGTTGTGGTTCTTGATAATGAAATTTTAGGCAAACCTGACGGACGTAACGGAGCTTTTAGTATGCTGAAAAAACTATCAGGTAAAACTCATCAGGTTGTGACAAGTATAGTTGTGATAAATTCTGAAACCGGAGAGTGCAAAAAAAACTCTACAACAAGTCATGTCACATTTGAAAACCTTACTGATGAACAAATAAACTCTTATATAGATAAATATAAGCCTTTTGACAAAGCAGGCTCGTACGGAATACAAGAAATGCCCGAAGGCTATATTAAATCATATACTGGTGATTTGGAAAATATTATAGGCATGAGCTCTGCCTCTTTAAAAAAACTGTTAGAATTCCAGAAGCTCCAATAAAAAAAAACGGCGGGGTGAAACTCCGCCGACAAAAAGATTCGAACTTTTTTAAAAGCCTGCCTGCCAAAATCAGCAGGCAAAGCTTTTGTTTAAATATTATTATTTAGCATACAGTACAGCTCTTGCTGCATCTGAGTTTGGAAGGATTGTTTGATCATAGAAAATGATCGGATAGATGTCAGTCGGGTTAGTAACTTGACATGCATTAGTTCCTGTGCCGCCTCTTTGACCAGAATCACATTTTACAACTTTGTTAGGAGCTTTTTGACCGTTTACGTCAATAATACCTTTACAATCTGCCGGGAAAGTTCCTTTAGTTTCATCCATTGTACATTTTTGAGCTGTTTTAGGGAAGCTGAATG
>ERZ779758.23-NODE-23-length-92595-cov-7.30942_pt1 | contig 92595 bp, 76 predicted proteins | sample MGYA00511256_ERZ779758 | MGnify/ENA primary metagenome ERZ779758 (study PRJEB29588, sample SAMEA2162460) | human gut metagenome | biome: human gut; feature: human-associated habitat; material: faeces | place: Denmark | collected 2008/2010 ... | reverse complement strand
GATCCATGCCGCAGCCTTTTGCTATTCTTTTTTTACGGCTTGTGTTCATTAAATCAGGGTTTGAACGCTCTTGAGGGGTCATGCTGGAGATAAATACTTCCATACGTTTAAACTGTTTTTCACCTTCATGAGAAATTTTATCCCTGTCATCCTTGCCTATGTTTAACCCGGGAAGCATTCCCAAAAGGTTGCCCATCGAACCGAATGCCTGCATTTGTTTTTGCATTTTCATAAAATCATCGTAAGAAAAATTGTTCTTACTCATTTTTTCTTCAAACTCAAGAGCCTGTTTCTCGTCAAAAACTTCCTGCGCACGTTCAACCAGTGAAACAATGTCACCCATGCCTAAAATACGGGTTGCCATACGTTCCGGGTAAAAATCTTCAAGTGCATTTAATTTTTCGCCCGTACCTGTCAACTTGATAGGTCTTCCTGTGCAGTAAGAAACGCTTAATGCTGAACCCCCCCGCCTCTGCTGTCACCGTCAAGTTTTGTGAGAACCAGACCTGTTAAGCCAAGCTGGGCATCGAAGTTTTCTGCAACATTTACAGCTTCCTGACCTGTCATGGCATCGATTACAAGAAGTTTTTCGGTTGGATGAAAAATTCTGTCGATTAACAAAAGCTCCGCCATCATGTCAGTATCAATCTGCAATCTTCCTGCTGTGTCTAAAATCAGCGTATTAAATCCGTTTTGCCCCGCATAATCAATTGCACTGCGTACGATTTGCTGAACATCTTTGCTGTCGGGAATTGTAAATACTTCCGTTTCAATTTCTTTTCCCAATGTTTGTAATTGTGAGATTGCGGCGGGTCTGTATACATCGCATGCTACCAAAAGCGGTTTTCTGCCTTCTTTTTTAAGTTTGACGGCAAGTTTAGCTGAAGATGTTGTTTTACCCGAACCTTGAAGTCCCAGCATCATTATCATGTTGGGATTTCCTGAAAAATCAAGCGGATTTTGTTCCTTACCCAGAAGATTAACAAGCTCGTCATGAACAATTTTAACAAGCTGCTGGGAAGGGTCAACTCCTTCAAGTACTTTTTCACCCTCTGCTTTATCTTTAATTGAGGATATAAAAGCTTTAACAACACGCAAATTTACATCGGCTTCCAAAAGAGCACGGCGAATTTCCCGTAAAGCTTCCTGCATATTGTCTTGAGTAAGCTCTTTACTGCGTGTTTTGCTGATTATACTCTGTAATTTATCACTAAGACTGTCAAACATAATCTTATTATATCACAAATTAATCTTCTATATTGTCAGGGTTAATATTAGTCTTCTGTTTATCTTTATTTTTGTCTTTGTAATGTTCGTAAGCTAACAATGCAGGCACTGACACAGGGAATGTCAAAATTGTTACAATACCTGCAAGACCTTTTTTCCAACCGGGTTTGTGTTCGTTTGGATTTTCGGGAGCATTCAAGTCAGGACCATAATCTTCCCCAACACCAAAATGTATATTTTGACGATTAACATGGTTTGTTTGACATAAGTTTTGATTTCTTCTTGCTGTAATTGGTGTTATTGCTTGTAGATGCATATATTTTCCTTACTTCTTTTCCTGTTGGATATTATAAGTTGAAAAAAATTTGTTTATGCTAGTTTAGTTTTTCAATATTTACATTATTTAACAAAAGGTTTTCACAATAAAAAACATCATACATTTTTACGATTTCATTTAAGATTTCGTTTGCTAATATATAACCATACTCCTTAGAGAACTAAGATACACATATCCCTAATCAACAGCTATGCACTCAATGTACATAGCTTTTTTTTGCAGCAAAGCTGCTTTTCCTGTGGATAAGTTTTTTAGAGTTTTTTCCAATTCACGAGCCTGTTTTTTTGCGGCTTTTTTTATTTATTTGTATTAAAATTATTCTTATAGGAGAAAATATGAGAGAAGAATTATTATCTATTATAGAGAAGAACAGCCGAATTGATTTGAAAGAGCTTGCTGTTATGCTCGGCAGAGAAGAAATTGATGTTGCAAATGAAATTTGTATGCTTGAGAAAGAAGGTATTATAGGCGGTTATCATACACTTATCAACTGGGAAAAAACTGATATTGATAAGGTTACCGCATTGATAGAAGTCAAGGTAACTCCCCAAAGAGGACAGGGGTTTGACAGAATAGCCGAACGCATTTACAATTATCCAGAAGTTAAATCGGTATACCTTATTTCAGGCGGCTATGATTTACTTGTTACCATAGAAGAAAAATCTTTAAAAGAAATCTCAAATTTTGTTTCAGATAAATTATCAACTCTGGATAGAGTATTGAGTACGGCAACACATTTTGTCCTGAAAAAATATAAAGATCACGGAACAGTTTTGAATAAAGCAATCGATGAAGAAGAAAGGGAAATTATTACACCATGAAATATTCTCTTTCCAAAACTGTTGAAAGTATAGAACCTTCAGGTATAAGAAAATTCTTTGATATTGTAAGTGAAATGAAAGATGCAATATCGTTAGGTGTTGGAGAACCTGATTTTGAAACTCCATGGCATATCAGGGACGAGGGAATTTATGCTCTTGAAAAAGGTAAAACTTTTTACACTTCAAATGCAGGTTTAAAAGAGCTTAGATGTGAGATTAACAATTACTTAAACAGAACTCAAAACCTGACATATAATCCGATGCAAGAAATTCTGGTAACCGTTGGCGGGTCAGAAGCAATTGACATCGGTCTTCGTGCAATGATAAACCCTGGAGATGAAGTTATAATTCCTCAGCCGTCGTATGTTTCTTATGTTCCATGTGCAGTTCTTGCAGGGGCAAAACCCGTAATCATAGATTTGAAAGCCGAAAACAATTTTCGATTGACACCTCAAGAACTTCAAAACGCAATCACTGATAAAACAAAAGTTTTAATCCTGCCTTATCCAAACAATCCGACAGGTGCCATAATGGAAAAAGAAGATTTGGAAGCAATAGCCAAAATATTACGGGAAAAAGAAATTTTTGTAATGTCAGATGAAATATACAGCGAGCTGACTTATAAAGGAAAACATGTTTCTATAGCAGCTATTGATGGAATGAAGGAAAGAACACTTTTAATCAACGGTTTTTCAAAGTCTTATGCTATGACAGGCTGGAGGCTAGGTTATGCATGCGGACCTGAACCTTTGATAAAACAAATGACAAAAATCCACCAGTATGCAATAATGTGTGCTCCGACAACAAGTCAGTATGCAGCTGTAGATGCGTTAAAAAACGGAGATGATGATGTAGCCGATATGCGTCGTGCATATAATCAGAGAAGAAGGTTTTTATTACATGCATTTAAAGAAATGGGTTTGGAATGTTTTGAACCCTATGGTGCATTTTATGTATTTCCCTGTATAAAAGAATTTGGGATGACAAGCGAAGAATTTGCAACAAGATTTCTTGAAGAAGAACGAGTTGCAGCAGTTCCGGGAACAGCTTTCGGTAAAAGCGGGGAGGGATTTTTGAGAATATCATATGCTTATTCCATGGATAATTTAAAAATTGCTCTTGACCGGTTGAAAAAATTTGTAACAAAGCTAAGATGTCAATAAAAGTTGGTAACAACTCACTTGACAAACGAAATTTATTTTATACAATTGAGATACATCCGATACAACTGTATGGAGGAGTGCCAGAGCGGTTGATTGGAGCAGTCTTGAAAACTGTCGAACGTTCACGCGTTCCGTGGGTTCGAATCCCACCTCCTCCTCCATTTTGAAAGAGCCTGAAAAGGCTCTTTTTTAGTAGTTTGTCTGGAAACTGTTAACATTTTTTAAATCATTTTTGTAGTTTTACTTGCAGTTTGGTAAAAAGTAGCAGATAAAATAAGAGTTTTTATTGTAGGTTTAGTAAAACCGACCTATGCATTGTTTAATTATTATGCACAAGCACCAAATTTTTTTAAAGTTAAATCGGATATTTTTTTACTTATATCAGTTCCTAAATTATTCATAATAATTTCATCAAAATCCGTATAGTCTATATCTCTAACATTGTGGGATATGCAGTTATACAAGTACTCCGAGAATGTACTTGATGTAATAATTACAATCGGCTCATTATATATATCTTGTTTAACCGCAGGTACATACTTGGGTGTTATAACAATTGTATATTTACCACCAATTTTTTCTCTATGAACCCTTAATCTACCAGCATTTAAAGATGATAATTTATTTGCAGTAGATTTACCGTCAACTGCAAATTTTTTCTTTCTGGAAATATGTTCATATAAACATTCTATATCTGTGTTACCTGCACCACCACGCCATTTTGCTTCTACATTATAAAACATATTAAAACCATCTGTTAAAGTTTCTTCAAACTTATAACAATCGCCATGTTCTTCATTTGAAGCATAATGGTCTATCAATTTTGGTAATTTTAAAAGTTCATCAATAACAGGATCATACTCTCCAATCTCTTTTAAAAGTTCTTGAGGATAAAAACTATATATTTCTTTAACGACATCTATTTCTAATCTTTCTTCGTCTTTTAAACTCAACGGTAACTCATCAAAACAATAATTTTCTAGCAATAAAGAAATAAAGGAAATTAATTCAGTATTTAGTGTTATATATCCTCTAATTGCATTTCTTCCCGTTGGTTGGCTTTTGCTGCATTCATTTGAAGGATGATACAATTTGCACAAAAAATCTCCATCATGTTTTTTGATAAGTCCAATTTGTTCAAATAGTGTTTGAGTAAAGGTTTCCCACTCGTGAACATTATTTACATAAGTATGTTCTTTTTCTTTTAAAATTAATGCCAATTCTTCATTTGATTTTCTGCGCATATTTAGTATATTTTGAACTAATGTTTCATAGCTTTGAGGATTAATCGTTTCTAAAAATGCCAAGATGCATTCGTACTCTTGATTATATAACCTTCCATTTAGTCTTGAATCTAACATTAGCTTAAAAATAAGTCTAAATAAATATAAATTAAACTTATGTGGAGTACCACTTCCAGGATGAGGAAACTGCATTGCAAATAACATCGCTATAAATATTTTTTGAAGTTTTGCTTCGTCTTCAATATGTTTTAAAAATAAGTTACCCAAAGGGCTAAAAATGAATTTTAAATCTCTACCTATTTTATGTTTATAACCAAACATCCAATATTGAAGAGTGTTAATTCTATGGTTAATTGCATCAAGAGGTCTTTCTTGAGGATTTCTTGTTTTGTACATACCTATTAATGCTAAACGGTCTTGCATTCTATGTTTTTCTTCGTTAGATATATCATTATTGCAATTATTTTTAACATCTAATGCTATCGCTTTTATTAAGTCATATTTGCAAGTATGCTTATACAAAATTATTCGTTCATCTTCCACTTGAACCGGCATTTAACCTCCTATTCCAGATATAATCTTATATAATAATAATGGTGGAATAGACTCTCCAATCATTGTTCTTATAAAAGTATCTGTTGCATTTTTTGGGAAATCTATATTTTTAGGTATTGAATGAACAATAAAGGTTTCTAATAATGTTAAAACTCTTGCATCAGAATATGTGCCATCAGATTTCAATCTTCCGGGATGCACATTGTTATGAGAGCTCATACTTCCACAAAATGTTGTTCTTGCTGGTGCTGGTTCATTCCAATTCATTCTTTTAAAAGTATTATGAAATCCTTTTATTCTTTCCCCATTTTCTTTTTTCGGATAATATACTTCATTTGCAAGAGCAGACCTACCTGTTGGGGTATGCATTAATGCCTCAACAGCTCTACTATTTTGAATTTTTGCATTATGCCATTTAATATTAGATTTTTCCCCTGATTCTAAACTCGGCAAATATCCAATGGCATCCTTTAAGGGTATTTCTTTTTGTTTTTTTGGATTTTTCCATTTTAAACCTTTTTTATACATTTTAATTATGGCTCTTGGTCTACTTTGAGAAATTCCATAATCTTTTGCATTCAACACTTGTGTTTCAATAATATAATTATGGTTATATTTATCTTCTAAAATTTCATTTAAAGTAAGAAATTGATTGTTGTATGGAAATTTCATTTCTAAAAAGCGTGGAACATTCTCTATTAATACATAGTCAAAATCAGCAGAATCGACTATGTCAATAATATCGAAGATTAAAAAATTTCTTTTGTCTTTTTCAAATTGTTGTTGTTTTTTATTTTTTCCTAAAGTACTTACTCCTTGACACGGCGGTGTTGCAAGTAGAAATTTTGCATTGTTTTCTTTTGTTATATCTATAATTTGTTTCTTTATTGCAGAATCTTGAATACTTCCTAATAACATTTTTGTTTGTTTATGAAGATATTTGTAACAGTCAGCCCTCTTTTCTATTAGCTCATTTGCACAAATAATATCTATATTGCTTTTAGATAAAAGCAATTCTCCAATTCCTGCACTTGAACACAATGATATACCTTTAATTTTATCCATTTATCATACCTGCGACTTGTTTAAGCAAAAGAGGTGGTATTGATTCTCCAATGCATTGTCTAACTAATATCTCGGGGGTATCATCAGGAATATTCCAATTTGTTGGCATTGAATTTATTATCATGAGTTCAAGTGGCGTTAGAACCCTCGCATCAGAATATGTACCATCAGGTTTTAATCTTCCTGGATGAACGTTTCTTTGAGAGCTAATAGCATCATTTCTCATTGTTATAGTTGGGGCAGGTTCATCCCAGCGAATTCTTCTATAAGAAGAATTATATCCTTTTATTGGCGTTCCGTCTGGTTTTTTAGGATAAAAATCTTTATTATCAAATGCAGATTTGCCCGTTGGCGTATGTCGTAACCATTCTATGTGTGAATCTGCGTGTATTCTTGCAAAATGCCATTTTAAATTTGATTTTTGACCAGATTCAAGACTCGGAAGATTTCCGATAGCTTCCTTCACGGATACCAATTTATTTTGTTTTTGTGGCCAATTCCATTCTAAATTCTTTTTATAAAGCTTTGTAATAGCTCTTTTTCTATGTTGAGGAACGCCATAATCGGCAGCATCTAACACTTTTGCATCAATATTATATAAATTACCAAACTCTTTATTCAATAAACTTTCCAATGAATAATATTCATTATCAATTAATAATTTTGCAGTCAAAAATGTTGGAACATTTTCTATAAGTATATAACTTGGTTTAAATTCTTTAATAATTTTAATAGCTTGTAAAATTAAATAATTACGATTGTCAACTTCTATGCTCTGTTGCGAACGATTTTTTCCTGCGACACTAAATCCTTGGCATGGTGGCGAAATCAGCATAAATTCTATTTTGTATTTTTTCGCAACATTAATTATGTTTTGGAATACTTTTTTATTACAAATATCACCAACAATAACATTCGCATTAGAATAAGCATGCTTATATAATTCAGCTCTTTTTGGAATTAATTCATTTGCAACAACAATATCAATATTTATGTCATTGAAATATAACTCCCCAATTCCAGCACTTGAAAACAGAGAAATCCCATATATTTTCTTATTTTCTGGAGTCTTCTTTTTCATTGATATTCCCTAGTTAATAATATAATAAATATAAGAAAAGTGCAATTTATAACTTATGGTTTGCATTTTTAATTAAAAATCATTATGAGCATACTACTCCAAATTACAACCAAAAGCTGTTGACCAGATTTACTAATTCTGTAATAGCTTTTGCCTTCCCACCGCTAGGAAGTTTTATCCTTTTTCTATCCTTGCTTAAATTCAAACTTTATCCGAGTTTGAGGCAGAACTTGCGTAACTAACAGAAAAAAAGGATAAATAAAGGATAAAAAGGATAATGTTTCTTAAAACGAGGGAAGTGGGTAAAATTCAAACAACACCTAAATTATATTCACATTCCCTCTTTTAAATTTATCCGTCAGGTTATAATTTTGTAGTTACTATAACTTATCAGGACAGTTTGGATGCGTTTTTATTTGCTATGATGCCGAATTTCGGGCATTTGAGGATAATTTATAATATTGAGATTTGCGGTCAGTTTTTGCACTAAATTGCACTAATATTCTGTAATTCTAAATCTATTTCGGTATCTATCTCGCATGGTGTTTGAGTTTTAGCCCTGATACTTTTAGTGCAAGAATTGTCCGTTTTGAATTATCTTTTAATCTAGATATGTGTCGAAATGTCCCTGAGATTGAAATTCAGGACTTGATGTTTACTCTAAAACGAGCGATTAATGTGTGTGAGGTAATTTTATATGACAAACTTCACATTGGAAAAATCAAAACAAATCGCACTCGCAAGATTAGACTTAATTCACAAATGGCTTGAGTTTAGAAAGAAATACTTTTTAGGATGGGTTGTTTATTTCTCTTGTGTGCAATAGAATAACTCTATGAATAGAGATGAAGCAACTGAAAAGTTACAAGAAATTATAGGGAAAGATTTAGTAGAAATCGCAGAAACCTGTGGTGTTACTTTGTTTAAAGAGGGGAAGAAAAATAAAGGTTGGGTTGGTCACGTTGTGGAATGTCACTTAGGCTTACCTCGTAATTGTTTGCAATCACCAGATTTTGGAGATTGGGAACTAAAAACTGTTTCTATGAAAAAATTAAAATCAGGTTTAATTGTTCCAAAAGAAACTATGGCTATAACAATGATAAATCCTGAAGATGTTATTAATAATGACTTTGATAATAGTCATCTAAAATTGAAACTTAATTGTTTGTTAATTATAACAAGGATGTGGTATGACAAATCAGAACCCCGTTCCGAATTATGTAGTGCATTTCAATTTGATATAGATGATGATAAAGAATTATATGAAGAAATTGAAGCTGATTATGAAGAAACTAGAACTTGTTTAAAAACAAAGGGAGTAAATGGTCTTACTGGTAGAATGGGGAAATGGATTCAACCAAGAACAAAAGGGCAAGGTAACGGTGCCCCCAAAACAAGAGCATTCTATGCTAGAACTTCTTTTTTAAAGAGGATTTTGCAAGATAAAAATTAGTAGTTTCTCACTAAAACTTCTGTAATTTTGCCTCTGCCATCAGCATTTGCATTAATTTGACGAGAAGCAAAAACTTTTTTAATTTCATAATTTGCATATAATTCATTTACTAATTTTGTATCTGAATTAGAAAGCATAAATTTAACACCCTTTGAATCTAATTCATCGCAAACATCTCGCAGTTTGAATTGCATATCAATATCAAATCCGTCTTTTGTATATGAAGTGAAACTTGAAGTCTCATTCAATGGTACATAAGGTGGGTCAAAATAAACAAAATCACCTTTTTTAACCTTAGTTAAAATTTCTGAAAAATCAGCACACTTAATTTCAGTCTTTTTTAATAGTTTAGAACAATTTAAAAGATTGTTTTCATCAATGATTCGAGGATTTTTGTAATGTCCAAACGGAACGTTAAACTGCCCATGAGAATTAACTCTATACATGCCGTTAAAACAGGTTCTATTCAAATAAATAAAACGACTTGCTCTTTCTACATCTGACAATTCTGCATATTTTTCAGTTCTATCAATATTTCGAATTCCTAAAAAATATTCTTTTGAAACTTCGTGCTTGCTTAAATCTTCAATAAGTTCATAAACATTATCTCTAACAACTGAATAAAGGTTGATTAATTCTTCATTCATATCGGAAATATAAGCATTTTGGGGTTGTAACTCAAAGAACAAAGCTCCGCCACCGATAAAAGGTTCAAAATATCTGTTGTATTCTTTGGGCATATTTTTTAGCAATTCAAACATAAGCTGACGTTTGCCGCCGACCCATTTAACAATCGGATATGTTTCGCTTTTCAATTGTTCTAAAACTACTGCCATGCTTTGTCTTTCTTTGAAAATACTTGCTTAAACCTTTTAATTGAAAGGTCTAAGTATTCTTTTTCTAAGTCTATTCCAATAAATTTCCGGTCTAACTCTAATGCCATTATACCAGTAGTTGAGCTTCCTGTGAATGGATCGAGTATTAAATCGCCTTTATTAGTTGATGCAAGGATTATGCGCCTTAACAATTCTAAAGGTTTTTGAGTCGGGTGTTTGCCGAATTCTTTTTCTGATGGCTTTGGAGTATCTATTTGCCAAACCGAACGCATTTGTTTGTTTGGCTTTTTAAGAATATCATCGCCCCAATCCCCATTTTTCATTTCTTCATAATTGAAAGTATGCTTACCTTTGTGGTCTTTTCTTGCCCATAATAAAGTTTCATGGCTTGCTGTAAAATATCTGCAACTCATATTCGGTGAAGCATTCGGTTTAAACCAACAGATGTCGTTCAGAATTTTAAAACCTGCTTTTTGCAAAGCAAAACCACAAGCATAGATTGAATGATAAGTTCCTGATATCCAAATTGTACCGTTGGGTTTTAAAACTCTTTTGCAAGCATTAATCCATTTTTTATGAAATTCAAAATCCTCATCCAAACCTTGGCTTTCATCCCATTTTCCTTTGTTAACAGAAACAACCTTGCCGGATTGGCAAGTTATTCCACCATTGGAAAGCCTATAAGGCGGGTCGACAAAAATCATATCAATAGATTCAGGAGTTGCCCTATCTAAAATTTCAATACAATCCCCCTGAAATAAAGTTATATCCTCTTTTTCATAAAACTTTTGCATGGGTTAATTATATTATAAACAAGCAAACAAATCTTTGTATGTAAAGGTTTGTGTTTTAACTTAAATTAGAATAATTAATAAAATGTTAAAATTTTTAATTATTATCAATTTTTCTGATATTATTTAGATATTAGTATGGAAAGGATTCTTTTATGGCTGACATAGAACAAATCTCAATATATAAGTTCAAGAATACTGTTAAAACTTTTGAAGATTGTGTCAAGAAAGATCAGCAAGGACATCCATTGGAATCCTTTTTAAATTATGCTTCAATAAATAACAATGATATTATAGGAAAATGGTGGTATTCAGAGGGAGATTCAAAAGAAAAGAATGCATCAAGTATTCCATGGGTTAGTTTTATGAATGAAGTATTAGATGACCCTATTTCAATAGAATATGTGAATAGATATCCTAGGGGATTACTTTTATACAAGGTCGTAATGGATGAAAAGGATACTTTTTATGCTATTACTTTTGGGCTTGGTGGAGATAAAAATATTAATAAGAATAAAATTATTCCTGATTTCGGAATTAAAGTGGCCATGAATATATGTAATCCAGATGAAATAAAATCGATTCAAACGGCCCAACACGAAGCTATATCTATTCAATCAGAAAAACAAATTTTATCAGGTGCGGGATTATCCGTATTTAATATAGATTACAATGATGAATTTTTCAAAAGGATTATTGGCAAGGCGAAGAAACAGTATGATTACATATCTAGTGTAACTGGTGGAGAAAAAATACAACTAAAATTTAATAAAGATAAACCATTAACTTGGGAAAATATTAAAGAGATTACAATAGAATTAAATAACTTATATAATTGCGAAAGTTATAAAAATACCGAATTTAAGAGTTTTGATAATTGGTCTTTTGAAAAAGATGAAGATAAGGTTGAAGAGCTAAACCAAAAATTAGTTAATGAAATTAATAATGCACATTTTGATAAAATATCATTGTGTGTACCTGAATTTATAGATATAAATAGAATAAGTTTTAAATATGAAAAAGATGAAGATAATAATCACGAAGAATTGAATCTTGTAGAGTATATAAATACTCTTAGAAATAAAAAAGTTTCTATTTCTGGATTACAAAATAGAAACATATTTATTTATGACAAAGAAACTGAAAATACATATTCCAAATGGAAAGTTTTCCAGTGTATAGTTGCAGAAATCTTAGATCAAAATAATATATGTTATATATTATATAATGGTTTATGGAGGAAAATCTCAACTGATTTCAAGCAAACAGTCAGTAATTATTTAAATGACAATAATATAAAATTTGATGAAAGTATTCTTGTTGAAGAATTAAAAAATGACATAAATATTTATGATGAATCGTCTGGTCATTACAGAGAAGAAATATTTAATGAAGAATGTGTAAGAAATAATGATAATCTATTTCTATTTGATAAATCTAAAATAGAAATTGCGAATGAAAGACTTTATGAAATTTGCGATATATTAACTACAAATAAGGAATTAATTCATGTAAAAAAATATAAAACCGGGGCGGCATCCCTTAGTCACTTATTTACCCAAGCAAAATTGTATTCTGAGGCTATTATAATTAATACTGACACGAGAAAAACAATGGTTGATTTTATAGAAAAAGAATCTAGCAATCTAGAAAGTATTAATAATGGAAAAAATAAAGATACTTTTAAAGAGATTTTACCTTTAAGTGGTAGGCTTCATGAAAATGAATATACCGTTGTTTTATGTATATTGACAAAAGAAAATATACAACTTACTGATTTACCATTCATGACCCAATATGAAATCTCTAAAATGGATGATTATCTAAGACGAAATAGGGGTTTCAATGTGAAATATGTTAATAGAAAAGTAACAATGAACTAATAATCTTATTTGTTGGGTTTCACCCATCCTGCACAACTTTTTCTCAATATTGATATTCATTCACATTAATCAATTGATTAACAATAAAATTTAAGAATTTTATTAGTTAAATTCTCAAACTCCTTGTTAAAAATTCTCAAACCATCTGTTACTTTACAACTGTTAACATTTTTTAAATCATTTTGTAGTTACAGATACAAAGAGACAGGACAATACAGAAAAGGGGAACTATCCTCAAAGCCACAAAACATAAAGAAATTCAAGAGTATTTTAGGGTTGCAGAAAAGTCCGATATGTCCGATTTGCATCATTATTGTGTCCTGTAGAGGTCTAAATTTATAGAGTAATATGCCACAAAGCCTTATTTCTGTAGTCGAACTCCGATTGACAAACAAAGGACTATTTGTATTAAAAAGTAACACAAGTTCCGGAAAAAATATTTTTCTGTTACCAAACGGAACCGGATTTGGTTCCATTTAGTTCCGTTTGAAAATTTTTCTTAATACTATAAACATTTTGTTTTTTCAATATCACAAAAACAATGATTTTCGAGCATTGAAAAAGTCAAAAATAATATGTTTAGATATGGATACATTGACTACACATATCTCTCAAGCAGAGTTAATTTGTGAGAGGAGATAATTATGCAAAACTCAAATGATTACTGGATTACAACTAAAGAACTTGCTCAAATTAAAGGTATATCCGAAAGAGCAGTCCGTAAGGCAATAAGCAAAAATAAATATGTTATCAGAAAATGTTCAAAATCTTACGAGATTTTAGTAACATCTTTGGAAGAAAATGTTAGAGAAAAAGTAACATCAAACAAAGAAAAGTCTGAACTTTTGAAAAATCTTCTTCATCCAAATCAATTAAACATCGGAAAAGCAATTAAATATACAAAAATGGCATTAATTCAACGTGGTTTTACAAATCTATGCTGCGATTTAACATACCGAAGATTTGCTAACAATTACAAAAACGAACATTATAACGTTTGGATTGAAGCAAGAGAAGGCAATAAAGCTCTGCATGATAAGGTTTTACCATACATTACAAGAGATGTTTCGAAGTTGGAAGTTGGGGATTTAATTGTCGGCGACGGTCATAAGTTGGCATTTTTCGTTAAACATCCTTACAAAGGAACTTATGTAAGACCGACATTAGTTGCATACCAAGATTGGAAATCAGGCGGTTTTGTCGGGTTTGAAATTATGCTTGAGGAAAACACTCAATGTATTGCAAGTGCATTAAGAAATTCAATAATAAATTTAGGCAAAGTTCCCAAGTTTGTGTATCAAGATAACGGTAAGGCTTTTAAAGCAAAATATTTTATCGAAAACGGAATAACCGGATTATTCACTAATCTTGGAATTCAGCCAATTTATGCAAAACCGTACAACGCATAAGCAAAACCTATCGAAAGATTATTTAGAGAGTTGCAAGACAGTTTTGAAGTAATGCTTCCATCTTATACCGGCACGAGTATTGTTAAAAAGCCTGCACAATTAAAAAGAAACGAGAAGCTCCACCCTGTTCTTCTTCAACAATACGTTCCCGATTTTCCAATACGTTTCAACCATAATGGAATTAATAGAATGATATGCCATAGCCCGAGCAACATTAAGTAACTCAGCTATATCATTATAAATTTTAGAAACTTCATTCGCCATGAATACCTCCATATTCCTTCATTTTACCATAAAATAATATTCATGATATACTCTACCTAGAATGGCAACTTTAAGAGATATATGTGAATATTATATTGATTGCGTGGGAAATGAAGGAATAAGCATTTCCTTATATTCTACATCACGAAAATCTGTTCCAGATTATGTTGATTTAAAAAACTTTCCAAAAGTCAAAGAAGATTTAGAACAGAAAGATATTTCTTTTTATATTAACAATTTTCGTGGTGCAAATTTTTATATAGGATATCCCACATCTGTAAGAGAAATTAAGTCAAAAAATGGCAGCATTTTTTATAAATTAGAGCCAGTATTTTTATTCAAATTAAATATAAATAGTAGTGTTATAGATATAGAATCACCATTAATAAACTTTGATGCTGTTAAATCCCTATGTGGTAGTTCTGGAAGTCAGGTAATTAATGATGTAATCAGTATGGAACAATCTTTAGGTTTATATGATGATTCTGAAATATTTGATATTGATAACTTAGTGCAAAAATTAAAAGACATAACACCAAATTGGGAATGGAAAAATAAAACAGAAAACCTCATAAATATTAATGAAAGTGGCATATTTGATAATTCAATGCTTGTTCATGTGGAGCAAAGTACATATACGCAAGGATTGGTACAAGAATTAAAAGAATTATCAAAGTTGACAGATGAAAATATAAAAGGAACTGCTTTAGAAATTTTGTTAGACCAAAATGTTAATAATATTAAAAACTCAAATTATCCAATATTAGAAGTTTTACCTTTAAATGAAGAACAGCGGAATGCAGTTAGATCAGCTTTGACCAATCCAGTTACAATAATAACAGGACCTCCTGGAACAGGAAAGTCGCAGGTAATAGGAAATATAATTATAAATGCGGTTTTAAATAATAAGAAAGTTTTATTCGCCAGTAAAAATAATAAGGCTGTTGATGTTATTGATGAACGAATAAATCAAATTGGAGATAGACCTATACTTCTCAGACAGGGGAGTAACAAATATAGTCACAACTTAGCAAAATATTTATTATCTTTATTGCAATTAAACGGTACCACAGAATTATTAGAGGAATTTGATGAAAAGTATTCGGAATACAACAAAATTCAAAAACAACTTATTGAATTAAAAGATGCTGCAGTGAAAGTTAAAAATTATAGAAATGAAGTTGATGAAGCTGATCAAAACGTAACTACTTTTAGAATTAAGCAAGGTCAAAAATTTATCGATAATTTTGAGAAAATTAATCTTGCTGATATAAATCATTTTATTCTTGAATTTGATAAAATATTAACTACAGTTGATACCAATAAATTTAATTGGATTAATAAAATTATATGGAAAATAGTGGCAAAAAATAGAATAAATAACTTTGAAACTAATCTTGGAATACTAAAAGTTAATGCTGCTAAAATAAATATTGATCTATCAAAACTACCTGAAAAATATGATATTTTGAATATCAATGATTATTATGATGCTGTTGACGATTGTAAAGAACAACTAAAGCAGCTATTTAAATATAAAGAATATTTGCGAAAAGTTCATAGGCTACAAAAAATGCCAACTTTAGAAGAAATAAATAGTTCTATATTTAGATGCAATGATAAAATTTTAGTTTTATCAAAAAGAATTTGGCAACTTTATTTGATAAAACAATCTATGAATCTGTCTAAAGGACAGAGAAAAAATTTAAGTGCATTTGTACCTTTAATGAAAGAAATTATTAATATAAATAATAATGGTGAAGGATATTTAACAAAATTACAATCTAGCCAATACGCACAATTATTAAAAGATTGTGCTGACATGTTACCCTGTTGGGCTGTTACATCACTTTCTGCAAAAAGTGGAAAAATTCCTTTTATAAAAAATTATTACGATATTGTTGTTTTTGATGAAGCCAGTCAATGTGATATTGCATCTGCAATTCCTTTATTATATAGAGCTAAGCAAATGGTTATAATTGGAGACCCAAAACAATTATCACATATCACAAATTTACGATTATCCGATGAAAAAAATTTAAGACTAAAACATAAATTTTCAGTAGAAGATGCAAGATTTTCATATGTAACAAATTCTCTCTATAATGTTGCCGAAGGTGTAGTTAATTCACATGAAGAAATTATTTCATTAAGAGAACATTATCGTTCCAATTCTGACATTATAAATTTTTCAAATAAGGAATTTTATAATAATAGTCTAAGAATAGCAACATCTGTAAATGATTTGCATTCTTCTTTAGAAATTGCTCACCCTATTATGTGGGAAAATGTAGTTGGTGAATCTAAAAGACCTTTATCTGGTGGTTTGTTAAATATTCAAGAAGCAATGGCTGTAGTAGAAAAACTAAAAGAAATATTAATAGAAAATAGTTATATAGGTAGTATTGGAGTTGTTTCTCCATTTAGAGCACAAGTAAATAAAATAAGAGAGATTATTCATAAAGATACTGATTTAGTATCAAGAATGAACTCTGTTAACTTACTAATTAATACAGCACATGGATTTCAAGGAGATGAGAGAGATATAATAATATTTTCACCAGTTGTATCTGATAATATAACAAGTGGTGCCTCATTATTTTTAAGTAAAGAAGAAAATGTGTTTAATGTTGCAATAACTCGAGCAAGAGCACATTTGATTATAATTGGTAATAAATATGCTTGTTTGAAATCAGGAATACCATATTTAGAAAAATTTACACAATATGTTATTGATTTAGAAAATAAATATAACAATAAATATCCAGATGTTTCAAATGACGAATTAGTTTCTGAATTAGAAGAAATGTTTTATAATAAATTGCTTTATAATAACATTAATGTCATCCCTCAGTATCAGACATGTGGCTATTCTTTAGATTTCGCTTTGATTACCCAAAAAGGAAATAAACTTGATATAGAATTAGACGGGAAAAATTATCATAAACAATGGAACGGTGAAATATTAAATGCAGATAGGATTAGAGAACAGAGGTTATATAATGATAATTGGTCAATAATGCGTTTTTGGGCATATGAAATAATTAACCATTCTGATTCTTGTATAAAAAAAATACAGAAATGGATTGATGCAAACAGTTAAAAGGTTATCCTTTTTAATTTTTATTTTGATATTCATTTAAGAATTCCGCAGTTAAAATACTTGTAGGCAAAGCAAATAACATTATTCCTATTAAAACAATAATAGCAGAAAGGACTTTACCCAAAGGTGTTATCGGGTAAACATCTCCATAACCGACAGTTGTAAATGTTACTAAAGCCCACCAAAAAGTATCTAAAATATTGTGAAAAACATTTGGTTGGGCATCTGCTTCTGCATAAAACATTAGAAATGAACTTATAAACATTAGCAACAAAAGAACACCAAAAATACTGATTAATTCATATTTTTTCTTTGATATAACTTTACCTATCATTTGTAAAGCATCAAAATAACGTGCTAATTTAAACATTCTCAGTATTCTTAATAATCTGAAAGTTCTTAATATTCTCAAATCTAAACCTTTTAGTGGCAAATAAAAAGGTAAAATAGCAAGTAAATCAATAATCATTAAAGGTTTTAATGCATCTTTTAATTTGTCTAGTGATATTAATCGTAAAATATATTCAATTGAAAAGATGATTACAGAAACTAATTCAATCTGATTAAATAAAGTTTTGTATTGTAAATATATCGTTTTGTCTGTTTCAAACCCAAGACAGACAATATTTATAATGATTATTAATACTAAAAATATTTCACAAAATTTATTATTTAAAAACTTGTTTATTTGTTTTTTCATACTTTTATGCCTATAAATTTTCTATAAACTTCCTTGCACCATCAAAATCTAAACATTGTTGTTCATAAGCTTTATTGAGGATATCATTAGGTAATAAATGATCAAATTTCTTCTTATATTTTAGAGATCTATCAATTAGATTTATTACAGAATTCTTATCTATTGTTGAGAAATCAATAGTTTTCAATGTTTTAATTAAATCTTGTTTTCCACTTGCTGAATAAAATCCTATTCCTCCATCCTCTATATCTACTCCACAATATTTAAACAATAAGCCGATAGTATTCTGTATTCTAGTTCCTTCTAATACAGAAAGAATGTTACTATCGGGTGCTTTTATATATGTTTTATAATTTTCAAAACCTTCTTCTAAAATAGGAATGGAGATCGGAGATAAATATTTTGGAACAAAATTAGTTTCATAAATTTCCAACATTTTTTGATGTATTGCTCTGTGTATATTTTGAGTTCCACCATTAAATTTTATAGGTTTCTTTCCATGTGCTTTTTTTACAATAATTGTTTGGACTTTATTTTTAAACTCTAAAATTTCCCATCTTTTACCCGCCAAAAGGAAGTGACTACCTTCTTTTAAAAACAAAAGGTTGCTACCTGATATTTGTCCGATTTCTTTACCATTACATACGACTTTCCAATCTTTTGGTGTCATAAATGCAGCATAAAACTCATAGTTTTCAACAATTCTTTCGCCTAATTTGCTTAATGTTATTATGCCATCTGACATTTGATAAATAATTTCTTCAGAGTTTAAATTTTGTAATATTTTTACAAAGTCTTCTTTTGTAAAATAACTATTGAACGATATTTCTGCAATATTATGATATATTTTAGTGGCATTCGCCCCTCCAGTTTGTCCTAAATATGATAAAATTTGATGCACAAAAGTTGAATAATCAAAAGTTTTTGTATCGAGTGGTTCACTGAATCCATTCAACATTAATTCAACTATAGCAATGCTTTGAACTAATTGAACCCGTAATTTTTCTTGCCATGTTGCCTTATCATCAATCGCGCTTTCTTCAATATAGAACCTAAATTCTTTTCTCGCATTTTCTTTCCTGCCGCAACGTCCAAGTCTTTGTATCATAGAAGCCACTGAAAAAGGAGGTGCTAGAAATATTACTCTGTCAATATTACCGATATCAATTCCTAATTCAAGCGTATTTGTACAGAATACTGAAATATTTAATTCTTTTTTTAACAAATCTTCGCATTGTTCTCGAATATTTTTTGCTAGTGAACCATGATGAATATAGAAATTGTTTGGATAATTATTTTCTGATGCTATATTCTGCATAGAATCACAATATTCTTCTAATGTCATTTTAGCATTTGCGAATATTAGATTTTTATCTTGCTTTATAACTTTGAATAAGTCTTGTTTTAACTCGGGAAATTCATCTTTATCAATACCTACAATAGGAGGAATATTTTTATAACATTTTATTAAACCAACAGTATCTTTTGATTTATCGTTATCTTCAATTATTTTTACAGTGTCCGGATTTATTGGATTTAACCATTTTGCAATATCCGAGAGATTGCTTATAGTTGCAGATAAAGCTATTTTATACGGATGTATTTCAAGAGCATGCTCTAATCTATTAATTAAACTTCTTAATTGAGTCCCCCTTTCATTGCCTATAAAACTGTGAATTTCATCAATTACAATATATTCCAAGTTTTTAAACAACGGTCCGAGATATTCAGTTCTATTGAGAAATAATGATTCAATTGATTCAGGTGTTATGAGCAATATTCCAGCAGGATTTTTAATTAAAGTTGTTTTCTTTGATTGATTTGCATCTCCGTGCCATTTGGTAATAGGAAAATCTATGTGTTTACATAAAGCTTCTATTCTTGAAAATTGATCGTTAATTAATGCCTTTAATGGCGAAATATATAATATTTTTACAGAATCTTTCCCGTTATCTGCAATTTGAGAAATAATAGGTAAAAATGCAGCCTCAGTTTTACCACTTGCCGTTGGAGCCGATATTATCATATCGCTTGGAGAGTTGCTTATGTGTAAAATTGCTTCATCTTGAATTGGTCGAAAATTTTCCCACTTCATTTCATGAATAATTTTTTGTATTTTTTTATTTAATAAATAAAAAGGTTCCATCATTCTCCTAATGTTAATGATACCAATTCGTCATCAATTGGTTCTTTATCTTCTTGAATTTGTGCTCCTGAAAGATAATTTGAAATATTTGTATCAGGATAATTTTGTAATTGACTTAATAAGCCTATAAATGCTTTTATTGATTCTCTTGGTAAAAGAAAAGACTTAGCACCCAATCTATTCATTAGCCATTGCATAAATATTTGAATATCATTTTCAGTTACCAAATATTTTGTTTCATCATATTCGGCAAAAACATTTCTTATATTTAAAAATAACATATATAATTCTTCTTGTGATAAGTTATCTAACCTGATCACAGGTCCTGTCAAATCTTTCATGCCTTCTTTTGCAAATGGATTATCTGCTAAACGAGTTTCTAAGGCTCCGTAACTATACATACCTTTGTATTTATCTTCTAAAAATTCAGGTGTACCGCCAAATATAAATCCTATATATTCGGTCGTTCCTTGTAATGAATCATTAATAATATTTAAAATTCTTTCAAAGTTTTTATTTCTAACATTTGATTTTAATCTTGCTAAAATTGCCAATTCATCAATACTCACAATTAATCCCGAATATCCTGCTAATCTTACAAAACCTGAAAATAATTTTAAATATTCATAAAAATTATTATCATCAATTATTGTTCTGACACCTAAATCGTTCCGAGCATCGGTTTTTGTCGTATATTCTGCTCTTAACCATCTTAGTGCTTGTGACATTTTTATATCATCGCCGTTTTGATATGCGTTGATATAAGTGGTTAATACCTTTGAAAAATCGTAACATGCGACATATTTTTCCAACGGAATCAATTCTTTATAAATATTTTCTTCTGTAATATTTTCGTTATTTTGCAATATTTTTGATGCCCATCTTTCAATAATAGACCTTAATGCTCCACCATCCTGTTTGGTTTTTGTAGACATATTTGTTATTAACTCTGAAAACAATTTTTGTGATTTTCCATCCGAAGAACATAATACTTTCTCAGTTGTAATATCAGCAGAAACGACTACTAAATTCTTTTCATGGGCAATTAATTTAGATAATGTTAAGAAAAAAGTTTTTCCTGAACCATATTCCCCAATTATAAATCTTGTTTTTGCTCCACCATCAGAAATTAATTCATAATCTTTTATCATTTCCTTAATTTCATCCGCTCTGCCGACTTGAATATGTTGTAAGCCAATTCTTGGAACAATACCCGCTTTTAAAGATTCGATAATTGCATTCTTTTCTTTTGATTTGATTTTTATTTTTTCCATTTATCCATTCCTTATTTTTTAATTAAATTAACAACATCTTCATTTACAAGATATACATCATCATCTTCTTCTACAAGAAAATCACCGAATTCTTCGTTGCTCCACTCGTTAATTTCGTCAATTGCACTACTCAACATCATTCCCTTATTTTGAATAACATTTAATAGTTCGTTACGAGTCCAATTTTCTTTTTCAATAATGATATTTACTATATTTTGTAAACCATTTTCTATGTCAGTTTTATCATCATCTTCTAAATTATCGGCTTCTATTGGTTCAGATTTTAATATTTCTGCTTGTTCTTCCGCAAAAATTTCTTGTAATACATTATGAATTTCAGAAGTATTAATTTTTATTTTTTCTAATTTTTCAGTATCTAACTTTAACTCTAATTTTTCATCTAATTCAATATTTGCAGGTATTTTTGAACCTTTTTTCTTTGTAGATGTACCTTTTTCAACTATAACAACATCATCAGCACTATTTATAAGGTCTGATAAAATTGAATTTAAATAATCTTCTGAGAAATCAAGTTGTTTAAATATTTTTTGTAAGATTTTTAATTCGCTATCTTTTACTATTCCATCTGCAATTGCAACAGAAATAATATATTTTGCAATAGTTTCTTTTCCACTATCATCAAGCATTTTGATAAGTTTTTTGATAGTTTCACTAGTGTTAATTTCTTTTGTATGAACAAGTAATTCGCCTCGCATTTGCAAACGATATCTTTCTGATGCAGATAAACTAAATTCTTTTTTTATATAATATTCTATATGTGCAATTTCTATTTGTAATAATTCATTGTCTACTAATGCAATTTGATATCCAATATCAGTGAATAATGAGGCTATTTGATAATCAAATTGGGACAACTTCTTTGGATATTGATTTCTGTATATTGACACCATTGTATCTTTTTTATATGGCTTTTTATCCACGTTAACATTAGGTTCAATTTCATAACCGAGAGCTTCACAAGCCTCTGCTATTAAAGTAGATTGCCTTAATGTTGCCTTATCTTGAATTTTAAATCCCAATTTATTTGCAATTGTTTTAATATTAGTAATTGTTTTCTCACCAAAATCAAAATTATTAAATGAGTAGTTTATATTATTTCTTAGTTTTGCTGGTAAATATGCAAGTTTTTCAATTTCTGTTAAGGATTCATTTGAACCATCAAAATTTTTAACAGTTTGCTTGATTTCATATCTTATTGTTTTGCGAGCATGATTCCATAATCGCTTAAGTTTTGCAGATGGAACAATTGCATCATATTCTATTAAGTTGTTAATACCGTAAAATCCCATTGCCATACGATAATAGTATGTTTGCCGCTTTGTTGTATACATTTCTGTTTTATCAAGCGTTTCCTTTACTTTATTAAAATAGTATTCTAATAATTCATATTTTTTACCACGTACGGCATAATATTTGTCATTATTCAACTGGCTTGAATCAAAATCTACACTGTATTGTTCTATTGGTGTTAGATTTTTAATAATTGTTCTATAAGCTGTATTGTATATATAAAATTGTTTGTTATTTTTAAAAAATATCAGTAATTTGTTAGTTTCAGCTTCTGAAAAGTTATTTATTTTTAGAGTTAGATAAGCAATTAAATCATATCCATATCTTAATCTATCAAATTTGCCTACCAAATCTATAACTTCAAATAGAACATCTTTTAAATCCTGTTTTTCCACCAAAGCTCTGTATTCAAGACCGTAATAATAAATGTAGGCGTATCCTAACTCTTCTATAAAAGGCTTACCTTCTGACAACCATTTTATATAAAAGCCTTGCTGAGTTTTATTTATTTGATTATAATTAGGCCAATAACTTAAGCCTTCAGAAGGTGTATATCCAAAAGTCGGAGTTGATTTTGCATCTATTGCAAATGGCATATCAGATTTTGAAGTACAGGTATAAAATAAAGAATCCGTAATTGTATAACCGAATAATTCAACAGAATCATTTTTTGAATAGAATTTAAGTTTTGGCTTAGAACTTCTGCTATAACTATATTGATTATAAGTAGGAGTAGAATATGAAGTTGTTTTATATGTAGTATTATTATTGGAAGTATTTTTATTACTGTTAGCAACATTAACAATGATAATTATTAAAATAACAAAAAATAAAAAAAACATTAAACACACTCCTATTTTTGATAATTGTACTATAAACATACTGAATTTATTTGTATGCAAAATAGAGAAAAAGTTCCCTTGGGTGTGAAGATAGTTTCTTAAAATTTTTTCTGGAAATTTGCGTTACTTTTTCTGTTTCTTCATGTTAATTTACAACAGACACATATACAATTTATTCTTGTTTATGCTATGATTAAGCTGGATATGTGAGGTGTAATACAGAAAATGTTAGTTAATAATGTTAGAAATAAACCACAAAGAAATATTAATTTTTCTTCAAAAATCGTAGGCGATTATGTATTAAAACGAAGTGAAAATTATATGAAGAATGCTATCACCAGAGGTTCTGAAAAAGATTTAAAAATGGTGAAGGATTTTTATGAAAATTTGAATAAAATTAAACATGACAAATCAGTTAAAGTTGTTGAGTTTGTAAAATATTGCACAGAAGGCATAGATACTTTGGCTGATGGGAAAATAACAGGCATGATTCCTCAACAATATGTAAAACATTATGGAGATGATTATACATCAGTAATGGCGATAGATAATTATGCAAAGCAGCTTAATTATTCACAACAACCTTCGGAGTTGGAAGATTGTAATACAGTTTATGGAAAATATTTGGAAAATCACTTGAACAAATTGATTAAATCAATACTGAAAAAAGATAAATAAATCATCAATTTATGTTATTATTTAAACGAGGTTCAAGAATGATTTTTAAAACTGAGTATAACTCGCCTATAGGTAATATTACACTTGCAAGCGACGGTAAATATCTTCTGGGGCTCTGGATTGAAGGTCAGAAATATTTTCAAGGTTCTGTAAATGAAGAAATGGTCGAAGATGATAGTCTGAAAATTTTTAAGAATACAAAGAACTGGTTAAAAAGGTATTTTGCAAAACAAAAACCTGATATTAAAGAGTTACCGCTTGCACCAAAGGGCAATGAATTCAGGCAGGCAGTCTGGAGAATTCTATGTGAAATTCCATACGGTGAAGTAACTACTTATGGCGAGATAGCTAAAAAAATTGCAAAAATTATGAATAAAACAGCTATGTCTGCACAGGCTGTCGGAGGTGCTGTCGGGAAAAATCCTGTTTCTATTATTATTCCATGTCATAGAGTTATCGGTACAAACGGAAGTTTAACAGGTTATGCAGGAGGTATAAATATAAAGGTCAAACTTCTCGAACTTGAGGGGGTTGATATGTCTAAGATGTTTGTTCCTAAAAATTCAACGGCACCATAAATTAACAAAGAGGTAAAAGTAATGAGTAATCAAACAGGCACTATACGTTTAATTTATCCTCAATGGCAGGGTGGAATTGTTTCTCACTGGATGCCTGATATTCCTGCGGAGGATTCCTCGAGAGGATATTATTTAGGAGCACAGATGTTGAATATGCTTGCTCCTCAAAGCGGGCAAAAGGTTTATGAAGTTCCGGTATCACAGGATATAACCGACAGAGAAGTTGAAAACGGAATGATGGATAGAAAATTTATAATCAGGCAAACCGGGGCTGCTCTTGATATTCTTGAAAAAAGTGAGCCTGAAAGGATTGTTACTCTGGGCGGAGAATGTTCTGTCAGCGTTGTTCCTTTTACTTATCTTGCCAAAAAATATAATAATGATGTTGCTGTTATTTGGATTGATGCTCATCCTGATATTAATCTGCCGGGTGACAATTATAAAGGTTACCATGCAATGGCATTGACAGCTTGTATGGGAATGGGAGATGAAGAATTAATAAAAATGCTACCTGCAAAATTTGATGCTTCAAAGGTTTTAATTGCAGGGCTTCGTTCTTGGGATGAGGGAATGCGTGAACGCCAGCAAAAACTTAATATAAAAAGCTTATCGCCTGAGCAAACTGCAAAAGACAGTTCTGCTGTTTTGTCATGGCTGAAAAAAACGGGTGCATCAAAAGCGGTTATACATTTTGATTTGGACGTAATTGATCCGGGTGAAATGATTGCCGGTGTAGGCGTAGAACCGGGCGGAATGAAAATTGATGAAACAGTACGCTTAATAAATGATGTAGCTTCGAATATTGATTTGGCAGGTCTTACAATTGCCGAACCAATGCCTCGTATTGCAATAAAATTAAGAAATATGATGAATAATCTTCCTTTATTTAAATAAAATAAATTTTTTGTTATAATTAGACCGTTGAAAGGGTTAAGAATGCTACATTATACAGATTTACATATTCATTCAAAATATTCAAGAGCCACAAGTAAAAGCTGTAACTTGGAAGAACTTGCAATTTGGGCAAAGAAAAAAGGTCTAAGTCTTATTTCAACGGGTGATTTTACTCATCCTGCGTGGTTTAACGAGATTAAAGAAAAACTTGTTCCTGCAGGAGAGGGAGTTTACAGGTTAAGACCTGATATTGAAAAAGAATTGCAGCTGGGTGAAAACCCTGTGAAATTTTTGCTATCTGTTGAAATTTCAACAATTTATAAAAAAGGTGAGAAAACAAGAAAAGTTCACCATGTTGTTTTTGTTCCGAATATTGAAACAGCTCATATATTTCGAGAAAAACTCGGGGCAATCGGAAATATTAAGTCAGATGGGCGTCCGATACTCGGCTTGGATTCCAGAAACCTTCTTGAAACCGTGCTTGAGTCAGGCGAAAATTCATTTATAATTCCCGCACATATATGGACACCATGGTTTTCTGTTCTCGGTTCCAAGTCAGGTTTTGATTCTATTGAGGAATGTTATGAGGATTTATCGGAGCATATTTTTGCAGTAGAAACCGGTCTTTCATCTGATCCTCAGATGAACTGGCATGTATCAAGGCTTGATAAATACAGGCTTGTATCAAACTCTGATGCGCATTCTCCTTCAAAACTTGCAAGAGAAGCAACTGTTTTTGACCATAATCCCGATTATTACACTCTTATGCATGCTCTTAAGACCGGTGAGGGTTATGTGGGAACTGTGGAATTTTTTCCCGAAGAAGGAAAATATCATGAAGACGGTCACAGAAAATGTAATATTTGTCTTTCTCCTGAAGAAACCAAAAATCTCAACGGGATTTGTCCTGTTTGCGGAAAACCGGTGACAATTGGTGTTTCTTACAGGGTTAACGAACTTTCTGACAGAAAAGAAATTATTACTCCTCCTGCAACAGCAGGTAAGGTTTTCAGCCTTGTTCCTTTACAGGAAATCATATCAGAAATTATGCAGGTAGGTCCTCAGAGTAAATCAGCTGTTTGCGAGTATGAAAGACTTATACATAAGTTCGGTTCCGAGCTTGCTATCTTGCAGGATATCCCGACTGACGAGATTTCAAAAGCATCCGTTTTGCTTGGTGAAGGAATTTCAAGATTAAGGGAAGGAAAAGTAATTAAACATGCGGGTTATGACGGTGAGTACGGTGTAATCAAACTTTTTGAAGATGATGAACTTATAAAAAAAAACTTCGTAAACCTAAAACTTGATATAGAAATACCTGTTGATGATGTTAAAAAACAACCTGAAAAACAGGAATTTAAGCCTGCTATAAATCGTAATGAAAATGTTGCGGAAAAAGTCTGTGAAGAAAAGGAAGTAAAACATGGACTTGACGAATTCCAGCAAAGTGCGGTGGCAAACGAAAAAAATCAACTTTTAATCGTAGCAGGTCCGGGTTCAGGTAAGACAACCGTTCTTACACAAAGAATAGTTCATTTAATAAATGATAAAAATATCGCACCGCAAAACTGTCTTGCAATAACTTTTACACGCAAAGCCGCACAGGAAATGAGGGAAAGACTTGCAAAACTTTTGAACGGTAATGCAAACTCCGTAAACATTCATACATTCCACTCGCTGTGTTTTTCTGTTCTCAAAGAAAATTATGAAAAAGCAGGCTTAAGTGATGATTTCATTGTTATGAGCGAGCAGGAAAAAGCATTGTGCAAGGATGAAAGTATACTTGAAAAAGCACTTGGTTTTGATGACTTAATTCTTCTTACGGTAAAACTCTTAACAGATGATGAAAATGTTTTAAATATGTACCGCATCCGTTTTCAGTATATGTTTGTTGACGAGTATCAGGATATTGACGAAAACCAGTATAGATTAATTCGTCTTCTAGTGCCGGAAAACGGCAATATATTTGTCATAGGTGACCCAAATCAGGCTATTTACGGGTTTAGGGGAGGAGATGCGAAATTTTTCAATAACTTTACAGCGGATTATCCTGATACGCAAATAATAAATTTAAAAAATAATTATCGTTCTACTAATTGTATTGTAGATGCTTCCAATCAGATGATTAACTCTTTTAATATAGTTTCAATGTATGATAAACCGCATGAAAGAATTACCATACACACAGCACCTACTGACAAGGCAGAAGCTGAATTTGTTGCAAGCACGATTGAAAATCTTATAGGAGGTCACAGCTTTTTCTCACTGGATTCACAGAGGTCAGAAGGTGATGAATGTAATTATTCATTCTCTGATTTTGCAATTTTATACAGAACATCTTCCCAGCTTCCTCCAATTATTGAGGCTGTCAAAAGAACAGGCATGCCGTTTGTAAATCTTTCCAATGATTTGCTGTGCGAGAAAAAACCTATAAGAAAATTTCTTACGGATTTGAACGATAATGAAACTGTAAGTGCACAGATTGAAGCATCTTATGATGAACTTTCAAAAGAAGTTGATGAATACATACTTAAATATCTGCTTAATCTTGCTAAAAATCACAACGAAAAACATGAATTTATCCATGAGATTTCTTTTTTAACAGAAGCCGATACGCTTGATAAAAGATCTGACAGGATAACATTAATGACACTTCACTCTGCAAAAGGTTTAGAGTTTAAGTGTGTTTTTATTGTTGGTCTTGAAAATGAAATTCTGCCTCTGTATCGTGCAAAAGAACCTGAAGAAATTGAGGAAGAACGCAGGCTTTTATATGTAGGTATGACAAGGGCTAAGGAACGTTTGTTTTTAACACATGCAAACAAGCGAAAATGGCTTGGAACTTACAAAAATCTTGAGGTTTCGCCTTTTTTGGAAAAAATAAAGGATGACCTTTTAAAATTGAGTAAATTTGAAAAAGTTTATGAAGAAAAAGATAATTCCGAGCAATTAAGCCTGTTTTAGTTAAAATGCATAAATGAACCCAGCAGGAATACTAAATAAGAAACAATCCATGCAATTCCACACTGTAAAATAACAACAAAATAAGCATAATTTCTGCCAAGTTCACGTTTTACAGTCGCAATTGCAGCTACACAAGGTGTGTATAACAATGAAAATACTAAAAATACAAATGCTGTAAGTTTTGTAAACATAGCAGGAAGCATATCGGTATTTCCGCCTGACAAGACTGTCAGCGTACTTACAACGCTTTCTTTTGCCATAAATCCTGTTATAAATGCCGTAGAAATTCTCCAGTCCGAAATCCCTAAAGGTTTAAAGATTGGCACAAACAGGTTTCCTAAAAATGCCAGTAAACTGTCAGCTGAATCATGTACAAGATTAAGTCTTGCATCAAAGTTTTGTAAGAACCATATTGCAATTGTTGCCATAAAAATTATAGTAAATGCTCTTGTAATAAAATCTTTTGACTTCATGCAGATAAGTCTGTAAACATTCATAGGGCTTGGTATTCTGTAATTAGGTAATTCCATAACAAACGGCACCGGCTGACCTTTAAATACAAAAAATTTCATAAAGTAAGCAAAAATTATGCCGACAATAATACCGGTTAAATAAAGGCTTAATATCACAATAACCTGATTTTCTTTAAAAAATGCAGCAGTGAATAATGCGTAAATCGGCAGCTTAGCAGAACAGCTCATAAAAGGTGTTAAAAGAATAGTCATTTTTCTGTCACGTTCCGAAGGCAGAGTTCTTGTTGCCATAATTGCCGGAACCGAACAGCCGAAACCAATAAGCATAGGTACAAAGCTTCTTCCCGAAAGTCCGATTTTTCTTAAAAGTTTATCCGTTACAAATGCTACACGTGCCATATAGCCGCTGTCTTCGAGAATTGAAAGGAAGAAAAACAGAACTATTATAATTGGCAGAAAGCTCAAAACACTTCCTACACCTGCAAATATTCCGTCTATGATGAGTGAGTGAACAACAGGATTTAAACCGTAGGCACTTAATGCTTTATCAGTTATTCCTGCGATATACCCAATGGCAGCTTCTGTTAAGTCCTGTAAACAAGTCCCAAACGGTCCGAATGTAATATAAAATATTACTGCCATTATTGCAAGAAATGCTAAAATTGCTGTGTATTTGCCTGTAAGAATTTTATCCGCATTGACTGAAATCTTATATCCGATTGTTTCTTCCGGTTTATGAACAAAGTTGCTGCATAAATTTTCTATAAATGTAAATCGCATGTCTGCTAAAGCTTCTTCTTTATCAAGCCCTCTTTCTTTTTCCATTTCAGTGATTATATGTGTGCAAGTTTCAACTTCATTCTTATCAAGATTAAGAGATTTTAAAATTAAAGAGTCGCCTTCAGCTATTTTTGTTGCTGCAAAACGAACAGGAATATGTGCATTTTTTGCGTGAGTTTCAATAAGATGTATAATAGAGTGGATGCATCTGTGAATACTCTCCTGATTTTTTTCATTCGGGTTGCAAAAATCCAATCTTCCTGGGTGTTCTCTATACTTTGCAACATTAATTGCGTGCTCTGCCAATTCTTCTATTCCCTCGCTTTTAGATGCCGAAATAGGAATTACAGGTACGCCCAATGCTGCTTCAAGCCCGTTAATATCGATGCTGCCTCCGCTTTCATGTACTTCATCCATCATATTCAATGCAATTACCATTGGAACGTCAAGTTCTATAAGCTGCATTGTTAAAAGCAAGTTTCTTTCAATGTTTGTTGCATCAATAATGTTTATTATTCCGTCAGGTTTTTCATCCAGTATAAAATTTCTTGTCACTATTTCTTCACTGCTGTACGGAGATAGTGAATATATACCTGGAAGATCGGTAATTGTGATTTCAGGATGATTTTTTATTATTCCGTCTGTTCTGTCTACAGTAACTCCTGGGAAGTTCCCTACGTGCTGGTTTGAACCTGTTAGTTTATTAAACAGTGTGGTTTTTCCGGAATTCTGGTTACCCGCAAGTGCAAGGTTAATCTTTGTTTTTACGGAAGATTTATTATCTTTTCTGGTTTTATAAACTGTTGTTTCGCCGATTTTTGAGTGTTCAATATTTTTAAATGACCTGTTTTTTCTTGGGCAGTTATGGGCATCGTGGATATCATAAATTTTGATTTTGGATGCATCTTCTTTTCGTAAAGTCAATTCATATCCTCGCAGCCTCAGCTCAAGCGGATCGCCGAGAGGTGCTGTCTTGACCAGAGTAATTTCAACACCGGGAGTCAGTCCCATATCAAGAATATGTTTTCTTAAAGCTTTGTTATCGCATTCAATAGAAGCGATTACAGCATCTTTTCCGATTGCTAATTTGTCTAAAGTTGTTTGTTTTTCGGCATCAATCATAGGCTTCCTTAAAATATTTTAGGACTATTAATGGGGTTCCATATACTATTGTAAGTCTAGCCTAACTTTTTGTCAATATAAATATGTTTTTTTATTAAAATAAATAAGTTTTGTGCTAGTATGTGGTTATGAAATATTGTATTGAATGCGGTGCAAAACTAATTGAAAAAGAATGTATCAACTTCGGTCAGAGTGAAGGAATTGTGCCTTATTGTCCTTCCTGCGGCGAGTTTAGATTTCCTGTATATAATACGGCAGTAAGTATGGTAATTTTTAACTGCGATTATTCTAAGAGCTTATTAATACAGCAATACGGCAGGAAAAAAAATATTCTTGTCGCAGGCTACGTTAACAAGTGTGAAAGTCTTGAGCAAGCTCTTGTAAGAGAAATACGTGAGGAAATAAATCTTGATATTCTTGATTATAAGTTTAATGCATCAGAATATTTTGAAAAATCAAATACTCTGATATGCAACTTTATAGTACGTTCAAAAAATGAGAACTTTGCTCTTTCACAGGAAGTTGACTACGCAGAATGGTACAGTTTAAAAGAAGCAAAAAGAGTAATTTTAAAAGACAGTTTAGCTGAAAAATTTTTTGACAAAGCTGTGGAAAAGGTTATTGCAAAAAATTATCTTCTTAGTGCTTAACACCGCTTAAATTAAGCCCTACAACACCTATTATAATAAAAGCAAGTGAAATTATTTTTATTGGATTTATCTGCTCATGAAAAAATATTACTCCGATTGTTGCAATTAGAGCTGTACCAAAACCACTCCAAATTGCATAAGCCATGCTTACATCAATGCTTCTGAGTGACATAGTCAGACAGCAAAAACTTATTGCATAAAAGATAAACAAAGCAACTGACGGCAGTAGAACGGTAAATCCGTTTGAGAGCTTCATCATGGTTGTGCCTGCAACTTCAAATATGATTGCTGATAAAAGAAATAATAAGTTAGTCATAATAAATGCTCCATAGTTTTTTCAACTATTTTAACATAAACTAAACTTCAAAACTTTTTGTCCAACACATAAATTGCTTCTTAATAAACATTATTATTATAAATGATTACTTAAAAATTGAAAAGTACCTTAAAGTATATATATAAATTTTAGCAAAAAAAATATTAGTAAGTTGGTTAACGACAATGTAATTGATTTAAATCATGAACAATCACAAAATGTTTAGGAAGTTATTTTTATTAGGGGAGAATGAATGTGTTAGAAGCGCAAAAAATTAAGGAAAATAATAAGTTTGAAAATTTTTTGAAAACAGCATCAGGAGAGGACTTATTTTCTAAAGCAAGAAAAGTAAACGAGGTACTACAAAGCGGAATATTAACAGGTAATGAAGGCTTGGGAATGCTTGCAATGGATAAAGTTAAGGGTGAATATCCGATTAAGGAAAAGTCAGGCGATGTTCATTCAGTTATAATGCTTGGTTCAAATTCATACCTGAACCTGTCTACACATCCGAAAGTTATGGATGCATCGAGGAAAGCTTTAGATAAATTCGGGTATGGTATGGGTGCTGTATCAAACTATGTAGGGATTACAGAGATACATAAAGAATTGGAAGGGCGTATTGCAAATTTTTACGGTACGGAAGATGCTATTGTTTTTCCAAGCGGTTATGGTACTAATATCGGTGTAATCTCTGCATTGTGCAACGAAGGGGATATTATAATTAATGACAGTGCAAATCATGCTTCAATATTTGACGGATGCAGATTATCAGGCGCTGATATTAAGGTTTTTCCTCATTCTGACATGAGAGGGCTTGAAAGAATTTTGAAAAAAATTCCCGATGAACAATCCGGACGATTAATAATTACTGACGGTGTATTCTCAATGGACGGCGATATTGCAAAACTTGATGTAATAACTCAACTTGCAAAAGAATATAAATGCAGGGTAATGGTAGATGATGCTCACGGTGTGGGTATTGTAGGACCTACAGGCAAAGGTTCTGCGGAATATTATAATGTTATGGATAAAGTCGACCTCAATGTCGGTATGCTCAGCAAATCTCCCGGAGGTTTGGGCGGGTATTGCGCTGCTTCGGCGGATATAATTCAGTATTTAAGACTGTATGCAAGAACATATTTCTTTTCAACAGGTCTTCCTGCATCTGTGGCAGGAGGTTTGAACGAAGTTTTCAAGCTTTTCCAAAATGATGAAGCAGGCAGAGATGTTTTGTGGGAAAAAATTAACTGTCTTAAATCAAAACTGGTAGAAGCCGGGTTTGATGTTGCACACACCCAGTCTGCGATTATACCCGTAATGATATATGATGAGGAAAAGCTTTTTAAAATCCATTCCGAACTAAGGGCAAACGGACTTTATACAAACATTGTCACATATCCTGCCGTAAGACGTAAAGAGTGCAGACTGAGACTATGCGCAATGAAAGAATTATCTTTCAAACAAATAGACAATGCCGTAGAAATATTAAAAAACATAGGCAGGAAATACGATGTCATTAAATAAATCTGTTTTGATAACCGGTGCAGGCGGGTTTATCGGTCTGCATGCCGTAAAAGTATTTTTAAATGCGGGTTTTGAAGTCCATGCAATGGTTCATAAAAGAATTCCGCAAGAATTAATCGGTATGGACGAAGTAAAAATAATAATTGCAGATATTCGAAGCAGAAAATCCGTTGCATCTGCTCTTGCAAACTTTCAGCCCGACATACTGGTTCATATTGCAGGAATTACTGTAGATACTGTTTCAGACAGAGAGGCACGTGAAGTAAATTTTGAACCTGTTAAATATCTTGTAAATATCCCGAAAGAAAAGATTATTTATTTTTCTTCTACAGATGTCTACGGTATTAAAGACTTTTCCGGCGAGAATGAAGATGAGCTTCCCTTGGATTTATCTGCCAAAAACCCTTATCCGAAATACAAAATTAAATCGGAATTGTGGTTAAATGATAATCTAAACAAATCCAAATTTGTAATTCTGCGCCCTGCGGCTGTCTATGGTGAAAATGACAGAACGCTTGAACTGCGTGTTGTTAATTTTTTAAAGTATTCTCCGTTTATCGTACATTTCGGAAAGTGGAAAGGCAAAAACAGATGGCCTGTTGTTAATGTCAAAACTGTTTGCGAGGCTGCTGTGCAGTGTGCGCTTACCCGTAAATTTGACGGAGAAGCTATTAATGTAATTGATGAGAATGTAATTTCTATTGACGATTATTATAATGAGGTGGCATCAAAACATTATCCCGGCAGAACTTTTAAGACAATCAGTCTTCCTTTGTGGATTGGCAAAATTTTAGGTTATATTTCAACTTCTCTGACTTTGCTTTTAGGACTGCGCCATCCTATATTTGATCCGACAGCATATTCACTTTTGCACATTTCATCAAATCTTGATTTTGATTGTGAAAAACTTAAAAAACTGCTATCAGAAAAAATATGTTAAATGTTTTTAAGTAGCAAGATCGCTTTTGCAGGCAACCACATTGGAACTTGATTTAAAAAATGCAATTCCTATAGAAAGCGGACCTACACGACCTAAAAACATTGCTAAAGACAAAATGATTTTACCGGTATTTGATAAGTCAGCTGTAATTCCCATTGACAGACCAACAGTTCCGAGTGCGGAAGCCGCTTCAAAACATATTTCCATAAAAGAGAATTGTTCTGTCAAGGTGAGTAAATAAACCACAATAACCAGAGTAAACATATAAGTTGTAGTAGCTGCAATTGCTGTGAACACTCTGTTTAAAGGAATTGTTTTGTTTAAGAACGTAATCTGTTTATACTGACCTTTCATAACACTTCTTACAACACCGAGCAAAACGCTTATACTTGTAGTTTTAATACCGCCTCCGGTACCACTGGGAGATGCACCGATTACCATTGCCGCAATCAATACTGCAAGTGAGGTTGTGGAAAGTTTTCCGATACTTACGGTGTTAAAACCTGCTGTTGTAGATGCTGACATTACCTGGAAAAATGCTGGCAGAATTCCGGAATTACAGTTCAGCATGTATAAAACTGTTCCGCCAATGCCCACCAGTGCGGTAATAAACAGGATAACTTTTGTTGTAAAGGTTATTCTGTGGTTTTTATCAACAATTTTTCTGTAAATATCCATAGGAATTATAAAACCTATAGCACCCGAATAACATAAAAATGCAATAATTAAATTTATTGAAATATCATTTTTAAATGCTTCCAATCCTGTTGCAAAAATACTGAAACCTGCCGTAGAAAATGCTGATACAGCGTGGAAAACTCCTGCCCATAACGGATTTGCATAACCGAGTTTCGCAAACTCAATACTTAGAAGAATGCTGCCTGTTAATTCAATAACAAAAGTGTAAATGATAATATTTCTGATGAATTCTTTTATATTGAAATTCTCCGGAAGTGTAAATTCTGCGCTGAGAATTTTTGTTCTGTACTTAGATAAATTATTTCCGGATGAGAGTATAAAAAATGAAGTTATTGTCATGTAACCTATAGCACCCAGCTGGATTAATGTTAATAAAATCAGCTTTCCGAAAGGTGTGTACAGCTGACTGATATTTCCGGTGGTTAACCCGGTAGTAGATAACGCTGATACAATGTTGAATAAATTATCAACAAGGCTGACGTGCATTTTCTGTGCAAAAGGCAGAGAAATACATATTAATCCTATTAAAATATAAGTTAAAAAACCCAGTATAATAACCTGATAAGGCTGTAGTTTTGAAAATTTGCATTCCAATGAATTAATCAGTTTAAACATTATTGTAATCCTTTTTTCCCAAAAAATATTCTAAAATATATTACATCTTATTTGCAGATTAAGTCAATAATTTTTACATTTTAGAAAACATATATTTTTATTATATAATTGTTGAAAAAGAGGACAAATATGAAAACGATAAAATTAACTAAAATGCAGGGATGCGGAAATGATTTTGTAATAATAGATTATTCCGAGTATGAAAAAACAGGCATGAAAATGGAAGATCTGGCAAAAAAAGTCTGCAACCGCAACTTCGGAGTAGGTGCTGACGGAATGATTATCCCTAAAACAAATACAGAAGAAACCGATTTGGGGTGGTATTTTTACAATTCTGACGGTTCAACAGCCCAAATGTGCGGCAACGGTATGAGATGCTTTGCCAAATATGCATACGATAACAAACTTGTAGACAAGAAAGCCTTTAGCGTTCAAACTCTTGCCGGAGTTATAAAACCTGAACTTTTAGATAACAACCTTGTAAAAGTAAATATGGGAAAACCTGTTCTTGAAGATAAAAAAATTCCGTTCTGGGGTGAAAGAAAAATAACAGTTCTGGACAGACAGTTTGATATAACCCCTGTTTCTATGGGAAATCCTCACTGTGTAATAATTACCGGTGAAGATCCTATGGAATTGGCTGAAAAATACGGACCTGTAATAGAAACACACGAATATTTCCCTGAAAAAACAAACACGGAATTTGTAAAAGTGAAATCAAGAATGGAAATTGATATGCGTGTTTACGAACGAGGCTGCGGAATTACTTTAGCTTGCGGAACAGGTGCTTGTGCAAGTGTTGTAGCCTGTGTTTTAAATAACTTAACAGAACAAAAAGTAAAAGTAAATCTTCTTGGAGGACCTGTATTCGTTGAATGGCAAGGTTCTAAGGATGATACTCATCAGGATATTTTCCTTATCGGCTCTGCTAACTACAGCTTTTTTGCAGAGTATATATTGTAATTACGTGTATTTTCATGTTAACATTATTCCATACACTAAAAACGAAGGAGAAATAGTAAATGAAAACTTATGAATTATTAACTGTATTTAAACCGAATTTAGATGCAGAAGAAGTAGATAAAGCAGTTGAAGCGTTAGGCAAATCAGTTGCTGATTTCGGCGGAAAAGTCGAATCTACAGACAAATCAGGCAGAAAAAAATTAGCTTATGAAATCCAAAATTTCAGAGACGGATTTTTCGTAGTTTCTTTAATCAGCTTGCCTGAAGAAAAAGTTGCTGAATTCAGACGTCAATTAAAATTGAATGACGATGTTTTAAGAACAATGTTTCTTGAAGCTTCAAAAACAGCAAATGTTTAATTTACTTTAATAAAAGAAAGAAGAAAAAATGTCACTTGCAAAATCAGTAGTAACAGGAACAGTATACAGAGCGCCGGAAAAACGTTTTACACAAAACAATATTGCGGTATCTGCTTTTGTTCTTAATATCGGCGAAAGAGAAGAAACTCTTATCAGAGTAATTTCAAGAAGAAATGCTCTTGATGAAATCGTATCTTCAATTTCTAAAGGTGAACGTGTGCTGGTTGAAGGCAGACTTCAAACAGCAGCAGTTAAAATGGATGACGGTTCAGAAAAAAGAATTTATGAAATTGATGCCAACACAATCGAAAAACTCGGTGAAGGTGCAATGGCGGTTTCTGATTCAAAGTTCGGAACAGAAGAAATCGTTAAGTTTGAATCAGATGATATGTCAAATGAATTGATTAACGAAGACGAAATTCCGTTCTAAACCCGCCGAGCAAAGGTACGACTGCAAGGAGAGTTGAACAACAATCAACGTAAACGATGAGTTTTCGTTGTTGTTGTGAACGGTACCGTTTAATGCGAGGCGAAGTCAACAGCCGGGCAAAGGTACGACTGCAAAAAAGTGTTTAACACTTCAAAAAAATGGTTTAATATTTGGGAGAGCTTTAAAAGACACATACATTGAAAGGAACCCCAAATATGGCACACATAACAAAAATTGAACAGGCTAAAGTTGCAAAAGCAATTGAAAATGTTCATAAATTAAGACAAAAAACTCACCCTTACTTACCTGACTTAAGAAAAGGTAATAACGGTTTAATTAACGGATTTTACAGACAAAATAACAGTGATCGTTATCCGTTGATGAGCAAAATGGTTAAGCAAATCATTTTGGGAACAGAAAAAAATAATAATGTAGATAAAAAAGGGCTAGAAAGGCTGATTTAGAAAAATGGCAAGACAAAACAACGATGACAAGAAAAAACGTAAAAATTGCAGTCTTTGTGCAGACAAAGTAGAAGCAATTGATTACAAAGATGCAGCAAAATTAAAAAGATACTTGACAGAAGCAGGAAAAATTATTCCTCGCAGAATTACAGGTAACTGCTCAAAACACCAGAGAATGATTGCTACAGCAATCAAACGTGCTAGAGAAGCTGCAATCATTGACTACGTTTTTGACTAACGGATTGTAAGCAAAAACTAAAAACAACCTTTCTCATTGAGAGAGGTTGTTTTTGTTTAAACAAGCTTATTATTTTAAATTTTTTCAAACCTTATTCTGTAATAAATATCTGCTTTCATATAAGGGTTCATCGGCTTTTCTTTCCAAAGCTTTATTGTCATTTCGGCAGGCAGGTGCAGCAATCTGTAATCAAGTTCTGTCTGATGAGGTGAAATATTGTTACAACCTCCCTGCACACCGCAGCTTGCACCAACGTGAACAAAATCTTTGAACCTGTAAATTTCTTTTGAAATATTTACGGGCTCTGTCATTTCAATATTTTTTAAATCAAAGGCATAACCGTATTTGTAACCTAAATCTTTAGCGTTTAATCCTGTAAGATTTAAGAAATAGTGGCGTCTTCTGCCACGCCAATTAATAAAAGAGTTTAAAATACGTTTGTCCATGTCATAGGTTGCTATGATTAAATTTTTGTCCTTAATATATTCCATTTTTTTAGGGAAAGTTTTTGCGTATTCTGCTGTGCAATATCCTATACTGTCGTATTCTTTGAAGAAATTAAACGGAAAAACAGTTCCCACAAGTATATTCGGATTATTCATGTGTTTACTTACGGCAGAAACACCTGCTGTTTTGTTAAAGTTCGGATTATTGTATTCAGAACAGACAATTTGATTAATACCCCACCATGGTTTGCCGTCTTCGATTTGTCCGAATGTGTTGTCGTCAGGCTCATAATCAGGTTTGTTAAACAGCGAAGTCTGTACGAATTTTTTTCTTATGCTAAATACTTCTGCCTTGCTTTTTCCGTTGTAATCCGACGGCTTGTTTATTGTTAATTGCTGAGGGTTATATTCTTGAATTCTGTAAGATTTTGGCAGTTGTGTATCAGTATAACCGAATATTAAAGGCTGAAAAAATGCATATATAATTACTCCCAGAAGAAGAATTTTTAAAGCAACAATAGAATAAACATTAAGCCATTTTAAATTGTTGGAATTGCTTGTTGAAGAAGAAGCAGAGGTTTTTATATAATCTTCAGGAGAAAATTCTTTTGTAACATCTTCTAAAGCCCATTTTTTAAACTCATTACAATTTTTTAATGAATCTTTTGCAATCTCGTTGTTTGGCTCAATTTGTAAAACTTGTTCAAAGGTTTCAATAGCTTGGTCGTATTCTTCGAGAGCTTCATGGTAAAACCCTTTCCAGATAAGAATACTGACATTTACAGGATCAATATAAAGAGCATTATCTATATCATCAAGTATTTTTTGTTTTTCTTCATTGCTTGATTGTTTGTTAAGCTCTGTAACCCTGTTTTCTATTTGTTCGATAATTTCGCTTAATTCTTTATCCATTATAACCTCTGAATTTGTTTTTGTTTATTGAGTTGATAATCAAAATAATATCGAAGATAAACGAAACTATTACAAGCATAAAAGGCATAAGAATAATCCAGTATCCGTAGCCGTCCTGAAAAGTTATAATAGCAAAATCTTTTGATGCAAATAACATAAAAAGTCCTGCAATAAAGAATAATATAGAAGCCCATTTCATGTTATTTTCTTTACTTGATGCAATAAACGTTTTGTCGCCCTGTGACAGATAGTTTTCTATTTTTTCACGATAATCTTCTGAAACTCCTGCCCCATCAAATTTATATGAAAAATTATTCATATACCTGCTGTATTCAAGAATTTTATAAATCAAACCCATAGGAGCAACAGGGGTATTACTTAAAGAGAAGTTTTTGTTGTTTAATACGGTAAAATTTAAAGTTATCTGTTTTAAAACAATATTTGTGCCGTATTTTGTGTGTACAAGCATTGTTTTAAGAACCATTTCAAGATTATTAACTTCACCATACCCGCAGGCAAAGTTATATTGTGATTTGTTAAAGTTAAAATTAATTCTGTCCTGTAATAAATCAACAGATTTTAAATTCAATTTAGAATTAAATTCTCTTAACGCAACATTTCTGGAAATTACAGACCAGAGCAGGCATACGTATAATCCTACAGGTATGATAACAAACAAAATCCACATAAGAACTTTATCTTCAACATCACCTGTGCAGACAGCCTTAAATGAAGTTACTGCCCATTCAAAAAATCCTGAAACGGAATAAGTTTCTACACCTGAGAATGAATATATTGAAACAAATACAGCAGTAACAATAAAACAGAGTATTGACAATGCCACGATTGACTGCAATGAAGTTTTTTCATTAACATTATTTATATGCATAATAACCAGCCTTTTGATAGAATTATACCAATATTTTTTATATTTGTAAATCATCGACATATAACATTATTGAAAATGTTTTAAAAACTTGTTATAATAATGTACAGGAAAGGAGCAGTTATGAGAAGATTTATTAATATTGCATTTTTCGGGGGGGGGGCAACCGTTTAAGCTCCTGTAAAGTATTTTTTGAGGGTTGTAAAAAATACAAAATTTGTTATAATAGTGATGTAACATGTCACAATTATAATGGAGTTTGTATGAGAAGAAGATTTGCATTTACTTTAGCCGAAGTATTAATCACTTTAGGTATTATTGGTGTTGTAGCTGCTATGACAATACCTGTACTTGTGCAGAAATATAAAGAACAGGCAACTGTTACACGTGTAAAGAAATTTTATAGTGTATTTTCTCAGGCTTACACTATGGCAATAAATGAAAATGGTACAATTGATACCTGGGGACTTGAAGACTCCGAACTGGCTGAGGATGAGGAAGGCAATTCTGGTTACAGTGATAATTCACTTGAGCAGTATGAAAAGTTTTTTAATATTATAGGAAAATATTTGCAGAAGGTTGAATATGAACCTATCCGAAATACCCGTGGAAAAGGATTTGTTATGGCTGATGGAACCCAGATAATCGCTATATGGCTACAGCCTTCACGCTGTACAGGTAACGGAATTAATAAAAGTGACACATATTGCGGTGATTTTTATATAAAAACAGATAACAAACCTGCACGTAAAGCTGACGGTACTTTCAACTCCAATGTATTTGTGTTTAATATTAATCCGTACAGAATATACCCTCGTGGAACCGAAAACACCGAGTTCAAAAACAATTGTCTGAGCGGAACTGATATGAGCAGGTGTACAGGCTGGATTATAATGAACGAAAACATGGATTACCTGCGTTGTAAAGATTTGGATATAAATACTAAAACAAAATGCAAGTAATTATTTAATTACTTCAATAAAATCATAATCCACAAGATAAGGCATATGTTCTTCGGTAATCAATTCACCCGGAAGCAGAACAGCAATCCCCGGAGGACATTCGGCGATTACTTCTGCCGAAATTCTTCCTACTGCCTCTGATTTTGGAATAGTTTCTTTATGTGAATAAAATGCTTCACGCAAAGTCATTTTGATTATCGGAGTTAACATAGGCATATGCTTTTTGTTTTCAAGATAATAAATATCCGAATAATTTGTCTTATCAATGGTTTGAAGACATTTTACAAGATAAAGCATATCAGCTCTGGTGTTTCCTATGTTTGAAAGTATTAAAAGCCCTGCATCCGAAGCGCTTTCAACTTCAATATTAAAATCTATTTCCAAAATAGATTCAAGACGTTTTCCTGAAAGTCTGTCGTCTTTGATGAATACTTTTGTAATATCTGTTTTGTATCCAAAATCAGGTTTTAAATGGTGGATGTGTTCAAGTTTATCAATTTCACGGCGTAAAAATTTAGCATTTTGTACTGCACGTTCAAGCTGTTTTCTTCCACGCTGGCTGTCAAGGTTTGCTCTTGCAGCATCAAGACTTGCAAGAAGCATTAATGACGGACTTGTTGTATGCAGCAATTTCAAAGCTTTTTCAACAGCATCAACATCAAGCAGGGAATTTTCTGCAATATGGAGCATTGAACTCTGGCTCATACTTCCGCCTGTTTTGTGGAGCGAATGAACAACCGCATCAGCACCGAGTTTTAAAGCAGAGGTAGGAAGATGTTCGTTAAAATTCCAAAGACAAGCGTGTGCCTCATCAACAATTAACGGAACGTTGTGTTTTTTGCAAATTGCAGCTATTGATTTTATATCGGAAACAACTCCTTCATAAGTAGGGTTTGTAATCCAGACCATACCGATATTGTCATGAGATTTCAGCATTTCTTCAACGCTTTCGGGAGTAACATTTCCCCATATACCCCAGTCTTCAAATCTGTTAGGTATAAGCCATACAGGTTCCGCACCTGAAATAATCATACCTGTCAGGATTGAGCGGTGGCAGTTTCTGTTTGTAATAATTCTTTGACCTCTTCTTGTCAATCCCATTGCAAGAGCAAGATTTCCTGCTGTAGAACCGTTAAGCAAAAAGAAAGTTTTTTTAGCACCGAAAGCTTTTGCAGCAAGTTCCTGCGCTTCTTTTATAGGACCCGTTGCAGGGTGAAGGGTACCAAGACCGTCAAACTCATCGGTTGTATCAATACATAAAGCTTTTTTGCCTATTAGTTTTCTGAATTCAGGCAAAGAACCGTTGCCCTTTGTGTGTCCCGGAATATGAAACTGGTATGAGGGCTTTTCATAAGTTTTTTTCAGAGCTTCTACAATCGGGGCTTTAATTTTAGTATATTTATTTTCGTTGGTTTTATTCATTGTTCTTTTTGTTACATTTGTCATAATAATTAATATACACTAAAAAAATTTTTTTTTGCATAAATTTTATGATAAATTAATATTTGTGAACAGAATTTTTGGAATTATACTTTTACTATTTTTTATTGCCGCAGAACAGCCGTGTGAAGCTAAAATTTTCGGTAAAAAATCCAAAGTGCAGAGTGTTACAGTTGAAGATAAAAAAGAAGTTACCCCGCAGCTTGAAGCCGGTGCTGTTGTTAATGATGCATCAAATGAAATTGATAAAGAAGATGTTGATTTGCAGGAAATTGATGATTCACTCCCCGAAAACGAAGATTTAATTGATAAAAATGATGAAAATGATTTTAAAAAGACCGGTACTGCAAAAGAAGAAGGATTATTCAAAAGAATTTTTGATGTTGAAAGTAATATTGAGGCTGAATTCTCATTATTTGATAATTTTGATTTAGACAAAAATGATGATAATAAAATAGATGAAGATACTCTTTTGTATAAAATAATTAACAGAGATATAATCAGAACAGATATACCTTCATATCTTTTAAGCAATGAACTGACTTTTAAACCCCAAAAGGGTATTGTTTCAAAAGTTCAATATTACGGAGCATTTCAGGGAGATTTATCTTCCGGCTGGAATGCAGGGGATTATGATACCAATTATGATATCGGCTTTTTGCAATTCGGCGCAATCGGTAAGTTCAGAAATTCCAAAAACGATTTTAAAATCTTAATTAATCCAAGACCTTCGAGCGAAAGAAATTATATGCAGAATTTTTTTGCTGATGCATATATCATCAACAGCAGTATTCCGCACCATAAAGTTGTAGTAGGTTATTCAAGGAACCAGATTGGTAAAGAGGGCGGTTCAAGTTCGTATATTCTTCCGTTTGTAACCCGTTCTCAAATTGCAAGAAATTTCGGTTCCACCCGTGCACTCGGGGTAAGACTTATAGGAAATTATTCTTTAGTGGACTATAACCTTGCGTTTAATTCATCCGACAGATATTTTCATACCCCTTTTGCAGGACCTGAATTTACAGGGTGGGTTGATTTTAAGCCTTTCGGCAGGACAGACGGGAGATACGGAAATCTTATTCTAGGCGGCGGCTTAAATGCGGGGCATAATAACACAACTTATACAGTGGGCTCTTTTTACGTAGGTTATAAGTATAAAAGATTATGGACAAATTTTGAATATGGCATAGCGGACGGTTATAACGGCACACGTGTAAGTACGGACAAAGCCGACGGTTTTGCCTATACTTTAGGTTATAAAGTTCATCCCCGTCTGCAATTAATTGCACGTTATGACCAGTTTGACCCGAATCGTAATGTAAGCAACAATACCAGACGTGAATATACGGCAGGCATAAATTACTTCATAAAAGGTCAGGCATTGCGTTTAATCCTGAATTATGTTTTCTGTGACAATCAGGACAGGGAAGACAGCCACAGAATTATTTTGGGTACGCAAATATTGCTGTAAAAATAATTTTTAAGCTTGGTCGTGTTTTACGTCTTCTTTTATAACAATCAGATTGTTAATGATTTTCATGGCGCAGGTAGGTAAAACTACATCATTAAGACCGTTTGCAATGCTTATGATTTTTCCTGCACCTAAAATTACTTCGTCACCTTTATAAAAGAATTTGTAATCTTCTTTTCTGTCTGAACGTATAGTGATTTGAGACATATGTTTTCCTCTTTTTTTTTATTGAACTACCTGTGTCGTGTGGAGCGTAGCCGCTCCCCTTTTTCGTTATAGAAGATGCCTTCTGCCATTACTTCTTCGTAAATTTCTTCATCTTGTTTAAAACTTTCTTCCGTATAGGGGTACAAATCAATGCAAACATCCATTTCAGTTTCAATTTTACCGATTATCGGCCAGATTTGTTCACGTTTGGATTTGTCTTCTATTTCAAAGATTGCGGCAAGCTCGATATCTTCGCCTTCATGCATTTTCCCGTCAAGAAAAGTACCGAAAAGATACATTCCTTTAAAGTCATTAAAAATTCTGTTAAAAGCTTTTGAAAGCTTTAAAATTACTTCATCAACAGATTTAACCATATTTTTTATCCTTTGAGCTTAATTATAACATCTTTTCTGTCAATTGTAACCTGTTCTGATGAAGATAAATTTTTGACAGAAACTTTACCGGAGTTAATTTCGTCTTCACCGAGAATTAATGCATAATCTGCGACTTTTGAAGCTTTTTCAAGCTGTTTGGTAAACTTTTTATTTGCAAGATCAAATTCAACATTAATTCCCTGACTGCGGAGTTCTTCGGCAAGTTTAAATGCTTGGGCAGGCGAATTTGAAACAATGTAAGCATCAAGTTTTTGAGGCTCAACATCGGAAAGTAAAGAATTTAAGCGTTCCATACCCATAGCCCAGCCTACGGCAGGTGTATCTTCGCCGCCGAGATTTTTGACAAGACTGTCATATCTTCCCCCTCCGCAAACGGCATTTTGTGAACCGAGATTATTTGATTTGATTTCAAAAACAGTTCTGTTATAGTAATCTAAACCTCTTACAAGAAGTTTATTTTCAACATAATTTACATTTAATTCATCTAAATATTGTTTTAATTCTTTATAGTGTTCTGCGCATTCTTCGCAGATAAAGTCGGATTGAATAACCTTTTGTATCTCAGGTTTTTCAAAGATAGCCTTGCACGAATCAACTTTGCAATCCAAAAGTCTTAGAGGATTTTTTTCGTAGCGGGTTTGGCAGTCTTCGCAAAGATTGTCAAATTCGCTCTTTAAGACTTCTTTAATTTTTCTTTTGTATTCTTCACGGCAAACAGGGCATCCGAGAGAATTTATTTCCACTTCCAAATCATTTAATCCTAATGATTTCAAATAGTTAACGGCTAAAAGAATAACTTCTGCATCGGCAGTCGGCTGTTTAATCCCGAACATTTCAACTCCGACCTGATGAAACTGTCTTTGTCTTCCTGCCTGAGGGCGTTCATATCTGAACATAGGACCTTTGTACCATAGTTTAACCGGAGCTGATAATCTTGCCATTCCGTTTTCTATATAGGAGCGGACAACACCTGCGGTATTTTCGGGGCGAAGTGTCAAAGAACGTTCGTTTTTTTCAAAGGTGTACATTTCTTTATTAACAATATCTGTTGTATCGCCTACACCCCTTGCAAAAAGTTCTGTTGCTTCAAAAATAGGGGTTCTTATTTCTTTGTATCCGTATTTTGTAAAAATTTCAAGAGCGTTTTTCTCAAGTTTGTGCCAGCGGTCAATGTCTTGAGGTAAAATGTCCTTTGTCCCTTTTATTACATTAATAATTTTAGCCATAAAGCAATTATATAAAGTTGTGGAGCAATTGTCAATTAAAAACAGATGATTTTTTTTCGAAAATATGTTATAATAATTAAGTGTCAAAGAATTATATTAAGGAGCAGTTATGAGAAGATTTATTAATATTGCATTTTTCGGGGGGGGGGCAATCTAGAAGCTCCTGATAAAAGGTTTTCAGGTATATGCAGAAAAAAAGCTTATACTCTTGCAGAAATAGTAGTCGTAATGCTTATCATAGCCGTAATAGTAGGTGTAAGCATAAAAGTTACTAAGTCCCGTTTAGATAATGTAATTTCTTATACATATTATTCAACTTATTCAACATTGCGTTCAGTCACCTCAAATATGTTGGCTGATTTTAATCCTAATGATGAAATTTATCATGCTAAAAATAATATTATAAAGTTTTCGTTTTTAAATTTATTTACTTATAATACAGCTAAAGCTGAAAAAGTTAAAATATACGGATGCCCTAGTTATCATGTTTGGGATATTTGGTCAAAAGATACGGGTGTATATGGAAGTTTCAGAGGAAATAACAAAACTGACACAGATGCATCTAAATTAAAGTGCGATTATAATGCTGTACTAGATTATATTAGAAATTCAAAAAATAATGTAACTAATGAATATCATTATATGGTATGTTCTGGCAAACGTGACGGAAATTCAACATATGGTGCCGGCCCGGGATATACAACAAGTGATACGTCAAAAAATTGTACTTTCAGCTGTACTGATACTTCTCCTCAATATGGCAGAGGTAACTGCGGTGCTCTTTCAGTGGTAAAAAATAATCCTACTTGTACAGAGTTACCTTATTATTCATTTGTATTACAGGGAGATTACTGTGTGCATGAGTACGAATGTCCAGAAAATACTTATGCCACATACAAGTACGATAGCCCCGAAACTGCTGAGTATCGAATGGTACAGTATACCTGTGTTTCCTATAAAACCTGTCCAGACGGCAGTCAGGTAAAACAGGATGAAACCTGTCCCGAAAGCGGCGTAGAACCTGAAACCCCCGAAACTCCTGTTTGTAATATCAGTCCTACAGACAGTGAAATATCATCACAATATTGCTTGGGCAAAGAATTTGACAGCACACCTGAAGTATGCGGCTGGGTAAATATTAACCCTTGGCCTCCAGCCTGTGAAACAGGTAAAGAATGGAGTGCAGAAAATTGTAAATGTATAGCAATTCCTGCAACAATACCTAAAAAAGGAGCAAATTTCTGTGAATTATTTGAAAGATTGGTAAATATAAGCCCTACAGACAGCGTATGTGACGGCAGTACGGTAAATGCCGATACAACAGAGTTTTCAGACTTAACTCCCGACCTGATTTTGCGTAACGGAGTCCGTTTGTATAACGTTCATAAAGACCCTGACCTTATCCCTCAATTGCGTATTGTTGGACAGGATGATGAAACTTCCGAAAAAGATATGAACCAGCAGGGATACATAGTATATGCAGATGTAGACGGTAGCAAAGGTAATTCAATTCTCTGGGAAGATGTTTATCCGTTCTACATAACACTATCAGGTCGTGTAATACCAGCTTATGACAGTGAAGCAAATCCAGACGGTAGCGGCGGTGACAGTGAAAACCACTTGCAGGTAAGCGTAAAAAATGAAACCTACAGTAGTAACGGTCATAGAATAATGAGATGGCTTTCAAAAAGTGTTTCATTTAAAGAAGGCGGGTGTCAGTCAGGCTATGTAAACAGTTCTACACCTTATTGCGGCGGACTTTTTTACAATAATGAGTGCTCTTCCGGCAATTCCTCCTGTCAGTTAAAAATAATTCGACCGCTAAAATTCTTCTAACCCCATACTCGAAGAATAACGCCCTGAATAATGTTCAGGGCGTGCGGTTTATTCTACAGTCCATTTTTTCGGATCAAATCGTAAGTCTTTTACATTTAATTTCAATGATTTTAAATATGGTTCGAATTTTACCAGAAGCTGGGTTTTTCTTAAATTCAACTCCTGCGCAACAATTGCGTTTTCACAGGCAATAATCATTACGCCTCCCCCAATCATTGAATAAGGCTTTGATTTTTTCCCAAACTTTTCTCCCGCAACCTTGTCCCAAAATTTGTATAAGTTGTTGCGTGTGATTGCTTTTTTAATCTCTTTTTTTCCGAGCAAATCTTCAACAAGAGATTCGGTTGTTACAAAATCAGTATACAGAATACGTTTCAAATTTGAAAACCTTCTTTTTTTATGATAACATCAAGGAATGGATTATTCTAAATTAAATGATATCATAAAATCGTCTAAAAATATATTGATAATCTCACACATTAACCCTGACGGCGATACTTTGGGTTCAATGTGCGGTTTGTACTCCGCAATACTTGATAACTGCAAAAAAAAATGCGATATGATGTCTATTTCAAAAGTTCCAGATGTTTACAGTTATCTGCCGCATTTGCACGATGTTAAAAATATTGAAGATTTTGATAAATCCAGAGAATATGACTTGGTAATCAATGTTGATGTAGCTTCAATTGACAGGATTATGGATGCTAAAATCCTTTTTGAAAAAGCTAAATTTACTGTTAATATTGATCACCATAAAACAAATAACGCTTACGGTGATTTGAATTTTGTTAATCCTGATGCAAGCTCGACAGGGGAAGTTTTGTTTGGCTGTTTTAATCAAATGGGCTGGAATATAAACCTTGATACAGCAATTTGTTTGTATACGGCAATTTTAACAGATACAGGTTCATTCAGATTTGATAATACGAAACCTTCTACCTTTGATGCAGCAGCAAAACTTGTTGAAATCGGTGTGCAACCATCCGATATTTATAAAAAGGTTTACGAATCAGACAGTAAAACTCTTGTAATGTTTCAGGCGCATTGTATAAGCAAAGCAAAATTTCTTGACAATGACAAAATAGCTTATACAATTGTTTATAAAAAAGATATGGAAAAATTTTCTGCAGGTGATGACTGTATGGAAGGTCTAACCGAAAAACTCAGAGCAATTGTTACAACAAAAATAGCTTTTGTGGCTAAGGAAATAAAAAACGGCGGTACAAAAGTTTCTATGCGCAGTAAATTTGCTGATGTTGCAGAAGTTTGTGAGGTATTCGGCGGCGGCGGTCATAAATTTGCAGCTGGATGTACTATTAAAGCTCCTGTTGAGGAAGCTGCAAGAAAAATTTTGGAAGAAATTCAAAAAAGAGAAATTTAAAGTTGCAAAAGACAAAGACAAACCAGGTCTGACGAAAAAACGTCAAAGAGGAAAAAAATGAACTTTAAGGAATTTGTAAGAGGTATAAAAAGATTAGTCATATCTGTTATTAAAAACGATTTCTACGGTATGGCGGCAGAAATGGGTTTTATGATGGTAATAGGTATTTTCCCGTTTATGCTTTTACTTACATCTGTTTTCGGGTGGATGGGAAACAAGTCTTTAATGGCGCCGATTTTACGATTTCTTGCGACATTTATGCCTGAACAGGCAATGGATTTAATTCTGACTGTTTTATCCGAAGCGATGATATTTTCTCACGGTAAATTAATGGCTATTATAGGTTTCTGTGTCACCCTTGTTCTTTCAACAAACGGTATTGCTGTTGTTTTAAAAGGTTTGAACAGGGCTTATAAGGTTACTGAAACAAGAAATCTTGTTTATACAAGACTTTTATCTTTACTTATGGTTTTCGTTGACACAATGGTAATGTTTTTGAGCATAAACCTTATTGTCTTCGGTAAGGCAATTATAAACCTTATGGTTAACCATTTCCATATGTCCAACGGTGTTGCTATAACGTTATTGACATTACGCTGGCCTGTAGCGTTTGCCGCATTGTTCTTTATGGCATTTTTGAGTTATTATATTCTGCCTGATTTAAAAGGTAATGAAAGATTTAAGCGCAAGAGTGCAATTCCGGGAACATGGTTTTTTACAACCTTCTGGCTGGTCGGTTCCTGGGGATTTTCTATCTACGTAAACAATTTAAAAACATATAACATGGTTTACGGTACAATCGGTGCTTTTGCAGTATTAATGGTATGGCTTTATTACACATCAATTTTGATTTTAATTGGCGGCGAGATTAACTCACAGGTATATAACAGGCTTGAAAGAAAAGCTCAGGAAATACGTGATGATTTTGCTAAGTTATCACTTTTTGACAAAATAGTAAATAAGGTCAAAAAATCCGAAGATAGCGAAAATCAATCTAAGGCTTAACTTTTTCCTTTTACCTTGCAATTAGGGGTTTTGCAAGCACATAGATGTCGTTGAACAATACAAACACAAGAAGTACTATTAACAGCAAGAAAAATACCGTCATAATTTTGTTTGATATTTCTTCATCTACCGGTTTGCCTTGTATTTTTTCTATTAATAAGAACAGCAAATGTCCGCCGTCAAGCGCAGGTATCGGTAAAATATTAAGGATTGCAAGGTTCATGGAGATTACCGCAGTTAACAATATTCCGTAGAAAATTCCGTCGCTGCTGCTTTTGATTATGTCGCCGCCGACTTTTGTTATAAGTACAACTCCGTGCATATTTTTCAATGGAATTTTACCGGTGAACAGCTGTTTTAAAACAATTATCATTGATTTTGTTTCGTTATATAAATATTTGTAGCTGTTTGTTAATGCTGATTTAAAGCCTTTTATAGGGATAAGTTTTTCTTTTTGGCTGTATTCAATCCCGATTATACCGTCTTTGTCAGCATAAACAGTGTTCAAATCAATAACCATATCTCCTTGTCGAAGCACGGTAATATCAAGAGGTTTTCTGCCGTCTGTGATTGCGTAAGCAACGTCGTTGAGTGTATAATCACCCGTTGTTTCGGTGAATTTTTTATCAATAAGCTCATCACGAAGCTTTTGTTGTGCTTCTGTAAGTTTTATTTCTTTTGGTTTATAAAGCTCAACAGTGTTTAAAACATTTTCGCTAAGAATTGTTTTGCCTTCGTTGCCGTGTTCGGGAAGTTTTATTACAACGCCTTCGGGTATAATTTCATCTTTTTGGAATGCGGGGTTAAGTTTTTTTAATTTTTCATAATTTTGTTCAGCCTGAACTTCATTAACTTTTCCGTCAAACGATGCACTGTACATTGCATAAAGGTTTAGGCTGTATTTTCTTTCAATAGGAGAACCGTTAATTTCAATGATTTGGTCGCCCTTTTGCAAGCCTGATTTCCAAACGCTTGCTTCTTTAGGTGCCGTGATATTTGCAGCGTATGTGTCAAAGTATCCAGACGGCAGGTTTCCCCATGCAAGAGCTGTTATTAAGACAAGTACATAAGCGCAAATTACGTTTGCGATTACCCCTGCAGAGAAAATTATAGCTCTCTGCCAAATAGGTTTATTCATTAATCTGTCGGGAGAGTTTTGCGGTAAATCGGAATCCTTGTCATCATCAGGGAAAGATACATAACCGCCGAATAAAAATGCATGAACAACCAGCGTAATATTTCCGACTTTCTTTTCCCATAATGTAGGACCGAACGGTAAACCGATGCCGAACTTGTCAACTTTAACCTTGAAAAGTAAAGCTGCGCCTAAATGTCCGAGTTCGTGAACCAAAATTAAAAGCCCGATTAGCAAAATCATTATAATAACTGACATATTCTCTCCTTTTTACAGAATTTGATTATATCATAAACATAAAAAAAGCTCCTCTTAGTTGAGGAGCTTAGTTTGTCTATAACAATTCTTTTAGATAGTTTGGTAATGCGAAACGTGCATCGTGATAATCTTTATTGTATATTTTGCAGGTTTTTGCAATGTCTTGATATCTGTCATCCGCAAAATATGAAAGAGGTTTTACTGTGTCTGAACAGAATGCCCACGCCCAGTAACCGCCCGGGTATGTCGGAATATTTGAAGTGTAAGTTGAGCAAATCGGAAATACTTTTTTCAATAAGTTGTACATTTTTTTGATTTCTTCTTTGTTAACAACAGGGCTTTCTGATTGCGCTGCAACAATACCGCCTTCTTTCAGCGAATTTTTTACGTTAGTGTAGAATTCTTCTGTGAAAAGACCTTCTCCCGGTCCCATAGGATCTGTTGAATCAATTAAAACAATATCGTATTCATTCTTTTTGTCTTTGATAAATTCGATTGCATCTTCAACTTTAATTTCAACACGAGGGTCAGAAAGTCCGCAGGAAATAGTCGGTAAAAACTCTTTGCAGGCATCAATTACCATACCGTCAATTTCGCAGAGCACAACTTTTTTAACTGATTTGTGTTTGAGAACTTCTCTAACCGTACCGCCGTCGCCGCCGCCGATTACGAGCACGCTTTCGGGGTTTTTGTGGTGCATCATAGGAATGTGCGCAATCATTTCGTGATAGTGGAATTCATCACCTTCAGTAGTCATCATTAAATCGTCAAGAGTTAAAACTCTGCCGAGTGCGCTTTCTGTTTCAAAAACTTCAACTTTTTGAAAGTCTGATTGTTTTGAAAATAAAACCTTACCTGCTTTAATGGCAATCCCGTAACCTGCGGGTGTAATTTCGTGATAATAACCGTTTTCTATTCCGTTTTTAATCATTTTTCTGTCTCCTTTTTTTTGATTATACAATAAAAAAAGAAAACAGGTTTGAGTTAGATTGTAATAAATTTTCTATCTATTTTTAATAATATTGACATTTTTTCTTTTGCTATATATTATAATTAATGAGGGTAAGCCCTAATCATCTTTATACTTTGAGGGACAAACTATAAATTTGTATAACCGCAAAGGAAAGGAGGTGATATTATGGAATTCAATGTAACTGAAAAAGCGCTAATACTTATCTTAATGATAGTCGTAGCGCTTAAATTCCAAAAATAGAGGGCTTTTAATGGGGCAAGGTGGAACTTGCTCCGCCCTTTTCTTATATTATTTATTATTTTCAGTAATTTGTCAAGGGTTTGTATCTGGGACTTATATACAATTTTACACCAGATGTAGATGAAACCGTCATGCTGAACTTGTTTCAGCATCTCTTAAACAGGATACCCTACCCTGTTTATAAATTTCAAGTCTGTTTAGGAAATTGCATAGTTAATTTTAAAATTATTGCATTAATTTGGTTTTATTATATAATATTCTTGTAGGGCCAGCATATACGCTAACTTCCGTCACACGCAATTTACGAAGAAATTGGACGAAAGGAGGCTAAGCTATGATTGACAAAATAATAATGCTACTAATTTCATTTGACTTACTATTAGTAGCATTAAAATTATTAGTTAAATCGTAGGGTGCGAAGCAAGTCCTTAACAGGTGCTTAAGTTGTTGAGGACTTCGCCCTACAACTATATTATTTATTATTTTCAGTAATTTGTCAAGGGTTTGTATCTTCAACGAACTCAATGTGGTAACCTAAAACACGTAAAATATCTTGAACCTCATCAAATTTGATAGTTCCTCTTCTTAATTTGTTAGTTATATTGTTAGGTAAAATTTTTTGTTTTTTTGTAAAAGCAAGCTCTTCACACACTTTTTTTAATGTGTAAGCTTTTTTAGCAATTATACTTTTTAATTCACTTTTGACATCCATATTTGTTTAATTATAGTGTATTCTTGACATAAGTTATTCTAAGAAGTATTATCAAACTATAATGCAATTTTAGTGTTGCCTAAGTTATTTATTGTTAATATTATGAAAGGAAGATTATATGTAACTATTTTTTCAAAGCAATAATGACGTTGTAAATTCTTTCGACAAAATCTTCATTACAATCAGAAAGTAAACGGGTAATTTCTTTTTTCAAATTCTTTGTTTTATCAGTTTCTTCAACAAATGTTGATTTGAAGAAAACAGCAGGTTCAACGTTAAAGAAGTTTGAAAGATTAACAAGAACTTCGCAAGATATAAATGTTCTGCCTGTTTCAATAGCTGTAACTGATTTACGTTCCAATCCTATAGCTTCAGCTAATTGCTCCTGTGTTAAGCCTTTAGCCGTTCTCAACAATTTCACATTATTGCCAATATTCTTGTTAACTTGATTGACGTTTAACATATACAAACATATTAAACTCTTTTTTTTGGCTTTTCTAGCTTATCTAGATAGACTATGCTTAATGTAATACGACTAAGGAGGCAACAATGCTCAACCCGCACAAACTTAAAATGATACTCTGTAAAATATTCACTTTCTGGATAATTCCTGCAAAAACCAGAAAACTCGTTAGAGAATTCCTGTTCTGGTTTTCGCTTGATGATTATCGTCGTTTCAAGAATGCAAACTATCATTTTGTTTCTTTAGGCAGCAGTTGTTTATCACGGGCATTGCCTGTTGCAGCCGGATTGAAACCAAGACGTTTTTACGGCGAAATGTCCTGCCCGTTTGATTTGTATTTTTCTACGGATTTAGACAGAACAACACGACTGATTGAAAACAACTTTTCAGATTTTTTCCAGGGCATTAACCTTGATGCGTTTCCGCATGATGATAAATTAACGGTTAAACAATTTAAAAAACGTTATAAAAGCAGAATACAAAATTTTCTTGATGTTCAAAATTCAGATAAAATCATTTACTATATTTATTCAAACTACGACAAAGTGCCTGAAACTGCCCAAATAAAAAGATTATATCAAGTGTTAAAAGCAAAACGGGGCGCAAAACCTTTTGAACTGATTATTTTGACAGGCGGGAAAATTGATGTTTCCAATATTATTCAGATACCTTACAACATACAATTTAATGACAGCAAAGCAATTGAGTATATTATTAACAGGTATAAAGATTACGATAATAAATATACGGTATTTTACGATTATATGAAGGAAAAACTAAAGGAAATTATTCACCCATAATATGCAAATGAAGGTGGAATACTTCCTGTCCTGCTTCTTTGCCTGTATTAATTAATGTTTTGTAGGATTTCAGCCCGATTTTTTTAGTTGTTTCTTTAACAGCCATAAGCAATTCACCCATAAGGTTTTTGTCTTCAAGTTCGTTTAAAGATGCAACGTGGACTTTCGGAACCACAAGCAGATGAACGGGAGCTTTCGGGTTAATGTCCTTAAACACTACAACATAATCGTTTTCATAAACAAATTCGGTGTTAAAATCACCGTTTATAATTTTACAAAAAATGCAATCCATAAAATAATCCTCTCTTTTCAATTAGTTTATAATGACGGAGCTCAAAAATCAATCTTAAATAATTCTTTTTTCTGTAACCTCGGGAGTTAATTCAAATTTATAATCATTCAAGCTCATATATTGTCTGAAAAGAGAGCCGAAATTATCATTAATTGTCATAAATCTCAGGGAAATATCATCATGAAAAACAAATCCACTAAGGTTTTTGTTAATATACTTATCAGGCAGAACTATTGTATAAAATTTGTTCATCCTTACAGGTTCATAGACACCTGTAAGAGGGTTTCTGACCTCGATTGCTTCTTTATAGGGTTTGTCAATTTCGTAATTGTTTATTTTTTCCATAAGTGTTCTGTTAACCTTGATGTCTGACCAGTGGATTATGCCGTTTTGCTTTGGCGAATCAATATTGTTCAGCACATTCTGGGTAATCAGATAAACAAGTTCTTCGCCCGTAACAGAGCCTTTTCGTATATTTGAAAGTTCTTCGTTTGCTCCACCGAAAAGTTTTATTAAATCAAGATTGGTAAATACATCCGACCCCGGCTGCATTATACCTCCTCTGAACATTTCTGACGGTATACCAACTGCATCAAGCTTTTTGTATTTAATTCGTAAAGCTTCTTTGATTGCTGTTGTTGTGTAATTCACAAATATTTTGTCGGAATGTCTTATTGCTTTGTCAAAAACAAGTTCATCAGAGTATTCCTCAAAACCTTTGAGGTCGATAATCGGTTTAATGTCTTCTCCGATATTTTTTCTGACAAAATCCGTCAGAGCTTTGTCTTGCAGCGCTTCCTGTTTATAATCTTTTGTATCATATTTTTTAAAGTTGATGTCTTCCAGTTTGCCGAAATCGTCGAACTTTAATTTAAAACTTTTTATAAATTTGTTATTATCGCCCAGTGAAGAAATGAGAGTATTGTTTACGTAAATATCTGATTTTTTATGGTCATGTGCGTTTAGGATAAGGTTAATATCAGGAATTTCTTCTGCAATGGCTGATGAGATTTTGTTGCCTAAATGCGAAAGAAGTATTACGGTTCCGTCGGGATTTTTTTCTTTAAAATCTTTTATTATATATTTCAAAACGCTGTAAGTTTTTGTGAAATCTTCTTTTTCAACTTCACTGTCGCTTTTATCTAAAAGATCATAGAATACGGTACCTGACATTCTTTTGCTGTTAAATTTTTCTCTCGGTATTGTTGCCCCGAGAACAAGAACTTTGTTTATAATTTCGGGATTTTTGTCATCGGGAATTTCGTAAATTTTTGAAGTCACCATATTAGGGTTTTTCTTCATTGCCTGTTTTACAACAGGAGATTTTTTGAGATTTACATTTGTCATAACTGTTGTTATGCGGGTATTGGAAAGTTTTCTGCAGAGCCATTTGTCGCCTGCTTCCAAATCGTGGTTACCCGGAGTGAATACGGTATCGAATTTTGCATTGAAAGCTGCGGAGTTTTTTACGGACAAAATCATCCTTGCCAAATAATTAAATTGAATATCTCCGATAGTTTTATCTTTTTTTGTAAGCAATCCTCGTTTTTCCGGATACATAAAATAGTCACCTGCTATTGCAAACAAATTCATTGTGCTTTTTTCATCTGAGTTTTCAAAAATATCAGAGTTGTTTTCCTGAACGGTTTTAATCAATTGCGGTATGCTTGTAATACTGCCGTGATTATCGGCAGTCGCTGCTATATTCAGCTGTGCGGACTGAAAATTAATATTGCTTCTGAATATTTTATTGACTTGCAAGTTGCGTAAATCCCTTTTATACTTTTAAAAGCCGTGAATAATTTTTTTGTTATGTAAATTATTATAACTTAAAAATATGTAACTAACTTGCCATTATGTTTTATGTAAAGTAAAATAGTTGTTACTTGGGGAATCCTTTGGGAGGAATTTAATATTTATGCCGGAATTAGCCAGACGACAATACGATAATCGCTACGCTATAAGAAATTACAATTACCCGCCTCAGGGTGTCGTGCGTGAAATGCCAGGACACACTAAAAAGGTTTATGAAAGACCTGTTTATACAAAACGCACCGTTGATAAGAAGAAAGTTGAACGCAACTATTTTATTCACAGAATAATTTCTGTTGCTGTTGTATCTTTAATCGGACTTTCAATTTTGCCGTTCGGATTTAATAAAGTTACAAAAATGATGTTTAATCCTACACCGTATAAAGAGGTAAAAGCTGATTATCATCAGATACTTTTTCCGACATCAAATTATATTTCCAATCACTGGATAATGGGGCAGCGCTCATTGAGAGGTGCAGAAGTTCGCAGACCTCAAATGACATTTTTACATGAGGGAACACAGCTTTCAGGACTTGAAAATCAATTAAAAAATCTTTCCGCAATGTATCCTTCAATTCATCCTTCAATTTATGTTTGGGATTATGATACCGGAAATTATGCTGATGTCAATGCTGATGAAGTTTTCCCGACAGCAAGTATTATAAAGCTTCCTGTATTGGTACAGTTATTCCGTTCTATTGAAAAAAATCAATTGACAATATACGATGAAATGCCTTTGACGGAATATTACAGAACTGAGGGGTCCGGAAGCCTCCAGTTTAAAGCGGCAAATTCAAAATATACAATTGATACACTTGCAAGAATGATGATTACCGAGTCTGACAATTCTGCTACAAATATGATTATGGCTCGTTTAGGCTCAATGACTGATATAAATCAGGGGTTAAGAGAATGGGGATTGAAGCACACATACGTTCAAACCTGGCTGCCTGATTTGGGCGGTACAAATCATTCCACCGCACGTGATATGGCAACCATTCTTTATAATATTGATAACCCTCAATTTTTAAGTACAAGTTCAAGAGAAAAAATATTTGATTATATGGGACATGTACATAACAACCGTCTGATTGCGGCAGGTTTGCCTGCCGGTGCCGAATTTTTGCACAAAACGGGCGACATTGGCAAAATGCTCGGTGATGCGGGTATTGTTTTTGCACCTAACGGAAAAAAATATATTGTTGTAATTTTTGCAAACCGTCCACATAATTCACCTCTTGGCAAAGAGTTTATAGTTAAGGCTTCAGAAACTATTTATAATTACATGGTGAGATAATGCTTAAGGAGCTTTTGGAAGCAAAAAAATGTTTTAAACTCGTTTGCGGTGCAGGTAACGAAGATGCATTAGAGGTTGAAAAACTTGTTGCTCTGTATTCGGCTGCAGGTTGCAAGTTTTTTGATTTATCCGCAAAACCTGAAATTGTTGAAGCTGCAAAACGTGGGCTGCGTGGAAGAGAAGGATATTTATGCGTAAGTGTGGGGATTAAAGGTGACCCGCATGTGAGGAAAGCTCAAATAGATTACGAAAAATGTGCAGGCTGCCACAAGTGCGAAGAAATCTGCCCGCAAAAAGCTTTATTGATTGATACCAGCTCTCCCTTCGCTGCTCACATTAAACGGGTCTACGGTCGAATGCTCAACGCATCCGCCCTGCGCCCTCTGCTCGCAGCTCGCTGCATCGGGTGCGGAAAATGTTATTCAGTTTGCAGGCATGGTGCAATATCTTTTGTATCGGAAAATAAAGATTTGAGAGAAGTACTTCCACCTCTGATTGAAAAAGGAATTGATTGTATAGAGCTTCATGCAATGGGTGATAATGATGATGAAGTTTATGAAAAATGGGACTATATCAATCATGTTTATGACGGTATTTTAAGTATTTGCACCGCACGTGGGCATTTATCTGAAGAAAAAATGATTTCCCGAATAAAAGAAATGATTTCTTTGAGAAAGCCTTACACAACAATAGTTCAGGCTGACGGTTTTCCTATGAGCGGCGGAAAAGATGATTATAAGACAACTTTGCAGGCTGTAGCAACTGCGGAAATCGTTCAGAACGCAAAATTGCCGGTATACATAATGCTTTCAGGAGGAACAAATTCCAAAACAGCAGAGCTGGCTAAAATGTGTTCGATAGATTATAACGGGATAGCAATCGGAACTTTTGCAAGAAAAGTTGCGGGCAGATACATTGAAAGAGAAGATTTTTTACGTAACGAGTATGTTTTTAATGAAGCGTTAAAATCAGTAATACCTCTAATAAATTTATAATTATGTTTTCGTGCTAAAATGATTTATTATGACAAAGATTTTAGATTGCACGCTGCGTGACGGCGGACACGTGAATAACTGGGAATTTAGCAATGAATGTGTTCTTGCATCGTTACATGCCGCAGAAATCACAGGGATTGAATATTTTGAGGCAGGATACAATATGCCTGAATGCATCAAATCTTCTAAGACAAAGCTTGTTGCAATGGTCGATGCTAAAAATATTCAGCCTGTTAGTTTAATTGCGGATTGTGTCAGGGTTGCGTGTTATCCTCACCAGATTATTACGGCTGTTAAAGCTGTTGAAGATTTTAAAAATCAAGGGTTTGAGGTGTTTTTGCATCTTATGACTGCCGACAAATTTGAGGATTATGAGCTTTTAAAAAACTGGAAAAATAAAGATATTTTGACCTCAATTTATTTTGCTGACAGTTTTGGTGCTTTTATGCCGTCAGATGTTGAAAGAATTTATAAAAAACTCCAAAACTGCGGATTTGAAAACATAAGTTTCCACGCACACAATAATCTACAGTTGGCTTTTACTAATACTATAAAAGCAATAGAGCTTGGCGCATACAGTGTTGACGGCTGTATTTTCGGTATGGGCAGAGGGGGCGGAAATCTTCCTTTGGAGCTGCTTTTAAAATATTTGAATAAAGATTACGAACCATATATAGAACTTATTAACAAATATTATCTTCCTATATATAATCAGTACGGCTGGGGTTACGGTTTTGAAGCTTTAATAAGCGGACTGAAAAACGTACATCCCGATAAAGTAAGTCAAGCAATTGTATGATGGCATTTGATTATAAAGAAATTATAATCGTCTAAAAGAGGAATTTTGAATGCTTTTAACAGATCATGTTCAGGCGATTATAAAATCAGGAAAATCAATAGTTGTAGCAAGAAATTATCCGGAACTTGCTCCGGAACATTTAATGCTTGCGTTAATGCTTGACCAGAACGATTTACCTCAGATTTTAATGGAACGTGTTGGAATTAACAATCCTGAAATTGTTGACAGGCTTAACTGTTATGTTTCAAAACGTGCTTATTTTGCACGTGGAAAATTTTCCGATATCAGATTTTCAACAGAAACTATAGTTCTTATGAAAGTTGCGCAGGAAGAAGCCGAAAAGCACGGTGATGATCAGGTAAGCATTGAACATATGTTTCTTGCACTGTTCAGAATTGATAACAAAACTTTAAATCATCTCTGGGAACAATGCGGCATAAACAGGATTGAACTTTACGAAAAAATGACCGAGGAAGTTAATAATATCGTTAATTTGGAGGAAACTGTAAATGAACCCTCAGAAGCTTCCGGTGAAAAACAAAAAACTTCAAAAACATTGAAGGATGATAAAACAGAAAAGAAGAACGAAGCTTTATCCAAATACACAACAGATTTAACGGAATTGGCGGCAAAGAATAAACTTGATCCCGTAATAGGTCGTGATGATGAAATTCGCCGTACAATCCAAATTCTAAACAGACGTTCCAAAAATAACCCTGTAATAATCGGTGAGCCGGGTGTCGGTAAAACAGCAATCATTGAAGGATTGGCGCAGAGAATTATATCCGGAGATGTTCCCGAAAGCCTTCGAAATGATAAAATTCTTGCTCTCGATTTAGGTGCGCTGCTTGCCGGAGCTTCATACAGAGGTGAATTTGAAGAACGTTTAAAATCTGTTCTTAAAGCAATTGAAGAAAAAGCAGATGACTTAATGCTTTTTATTGATGAAATTCATACAATAATGGGCGCCGGTTCATCCGAGGGGTCTGCCGATGCCGGAAATCTTTTAAAACCTATGCTTGCAAGAGGCAATATCAGAGTTATAGGTGCAACCACAATAGATGAATACAGAAGATATATTGAAAAAGACAAAGCTCTGGAACGCCGTTTTCAACCTGTGCTTGCAGATGAGCCTTCTGTAGAAACAACAATAAGTATACTTCGTGGTTTAAAAGATAAATACGAGGGTTATCACAGCGTAAAAATTAAAGACAGTGCGATTTCTGCTGCCGTAAAACTTTCTCACAGATATATCTCGGACAGATGTCTCCCTGATAAAGCCATTGATTTAATTGATGAGGCTGCATCTGCTTTACGTATAGAAATTGACACTATGCCTGAGGAAATAGATGTTTTTATCCGTGAAAAAATTCAGCTTGAAATGAACAGAAAAGCTCTGGAGCAGGACGAGTCACCTGAAACAGAGAAAAAAATTGATAAGATTTCTAAAAAAATTGTTGATTTAGAAGAAAAAATTAACAAACTCAAAGAGCAATGGCTTAAAGAAAAGAAAGTTATTGACTCTGTTGCTGCCGTAAAACGCAATATAGAAAAGTTAAAAGCGCAGATTGAAATGTCCAAGAAAAATCCTGAAATGACAGCAACTCTGGAAAATAAATACAGTTTGATGCTTGATATGGAAAAGAAATTGAGCCAGTTACAGGCACAATCCGGAAAAAAACGTCTGCTTAAAGAGGAAATTGATGAAGACGATATCGGATGTATTGTTGCAAAATGGACAGGAATTCCTGTAAATCGCCTTATGGAAGATGAGTCCAAAAAACTAATCGGTATGGAACAGGTTATGCACAACCGTATAATAGGGCAGGATGAAGCGGTTACTAAAATTGCTAACGCAATACGCTTGTCACGTTCGGGGCTTAGAGATCCTAAAAGACCTATCGGAACATTTTTGTTTCTGGGACCTACAGGTGTCGGTAAAACAGAACTCGGTAAAACTTTAGCCGAAATTCTGTTTAATGATGAAGATGCACTGATACGTATTGATATGTCAGAATTTATGGAGAAACATAATATTTCAAGACTTGTCGGCTCAACGGCAGGATTTGTAGGTTACGAGGAGGGCGGACAGCTGACAGAAGCCGTAAGACGTAAACCTTATTCTGTCGTGCTTTTTGATGAAGTTGAAAAAGCACATCCGGATGTATTTAACATAATGCTTCAAATGTTTGATGACGGGCGCTTAACTGACGGTCAGGGAAGACTGATTGATTTTAAGAATACCGTACTAATTATGACAAGCAATCTCGCAAGCGATGTTATTCTTGATGAAAACTTGTCATCAGAAGAAAAACAGGACGGAATTCAAAGTGCATTGAAATCTAAATTTAAACCTGAATTTTTAAACCGTATTGATGAGATAATTATGTTTAAAGCCTTAACATTAGAAGAACTTTCTCAAATAGTGGAAATCCAAACCAATTCATTGAAAAAAAGGCTTCTTGAACAAGATATTGAACTTAATATCTCTGCAAATGCAAAAGAACACCTTGCAAATGAAGGTTATGAACCTTTATACGGTGCAAGACCGTTACGACGTGTTATCAGACAGCTTATAGAAATTCCTTTATCTTTAAAAATTCTTGAAGGAGAATTTACAAAAGGTAACAGAATAACAGTTGATTATAATGGGGAAGAATTGAGCTTTAATAAGGAGTGAAGCTGTTCTTCACTTGAAAAAAATAAAAAATAGTTTATAATAAAAAAACAAATAACATGAGGAGTGAAAGTATGAAAAAAAGTAAAAAAGATTTAGCTGTGTTAAGTTTCGGGGGGGGGGGCACTCTAAAAGCACTCCTTGAGCCGTTTTTAAAAACTTGCAAAAATCATACAACGAGTTATAATAGTAATGTAACACATCACAATTATAAGGAAGTTTGTATGAAAAAAGCTTTTACATTAGCGGAGATGATGGTTGTAATGCTGATATTGAGTATCGTATTGGCAGCCATGGCTCCTGTAGTGACAACAAGAAACAAAATCGACCAATCATCACCCTGGAAGTATTCTGAGGGTAATTTATCCGATGCCTACTATGGTTTAGGCGAGAGTCAGACAGCAATGATAGGTCAGAGAGAATTTGGCAATACGGATGAAACAGCCAAGTTAATAATAAATTCCTCAGGAACCCGTCCAAGCCATATAGCATTCAAGCGTGACAATTCAACTCAAGGCGTTCTTCGTCTTAGTAATAACAGTGTTCTGCTAGGTAAATTAAGTGCTTCAGGTTCTTTAGGATCAAATGCTGTGGCAATCGGGAATGAAGTTAACGCAGGACAAAAAGCTATTGTAATCGGTGATGAAGCAGAAGCAGTTGACAGCGGTGTGGTTGCAATCGGCAGTCCTGCAAAATCATCAGGAGAAGGCTCTGTTGTTGTAGGAGTTGGCGGAACGACCGGTAAATACAGTATTTCGATAGGTACACTAGCATTATCTACGGGTGAGAATGCCATTGCAATAGGTACTCCTTCAATGTCAGCCGGAAATTCAGTTACTCTGGGGGCAGGTTCTCAGGCAGGTACTTACGGAATGGCTTTAGGAGCAAGTTCAAATGCAAGCTCAAACTCAGCAGCTATAGGGTATGATGCTGATGCAAACAAATCAAACTCTGTAGCAATAGGTAATTCATCTTATACAAACGGGGAAAGTTCGGTTGCAATCGGAGAAAGTACTTACGCACGCAGTGATAATTCAATAGCAATAAATTCAGGAACCAGTGACACCGGTGCTACAGGTATACAAAGTATTTCAATCGGTTCTCTTTCGAAAACAGGAGCTGATTATGCAATTGCTATGGGCGGCGCAGCTCAAGCAAAAAGCAAAAACGGTTTAGCTATAGGTTATAACGCAATAGCAGAAGATGAGTCTAATATTGCAATAGGTACATCCGCAAAGGCAACATCTTTCAAGGCTGAAACACATACAAATTATCCGGGTATTGCTATCGGTCTTGGTGCTGAATCCAGCGGTGGTATCGCCATAGGTAATAACGGTAAATTTCTTACGATAAATACAGGTAACACTTATGCAACAACAAACGGGATTGCCATTGGTAATAATGCCAAAGCATTAGGCGCAGCTAATGTTGCTATTGGTGTTGGTGCGTGCAGTGGCGTAACAGGTTCAAATAAAACCTGTATCGGCTCAAACTCAGGACCTAAATCATCAAGCCATAAATCCGATACCACACTTGAAAGTTTGTATTTCGGCTCAGGCGGCAGCTTTAACAGAGATTCTGTAAGTATAAACGAAACTAATGCTATTTTTGAACTTCATAAAAAAGGCGATTATGCAATGGCAATATTGAATGCCGATTTGATAGTACAAGGATATGTATGGCAGCACTTTGCCGGTAAAAGTGGTCATGGTGATGCTATAGGCAGAGGTCATTCAAAAACGTGGGGCAATGAGCTGGCTATGTATGACGATGAAGTACCTGCATGGCCGTACACAACTATGTCTTCTGACAGAAGATTAAAGTATGTCGGTAAAGAAAGTACTTCAGGTCTGGATAAAATCCGTCAATTAAAAGTGTTTAACTATACATTTAAAAAAGATGAAAACAAAGAGCCTCATGTCGGTGTAATTGCACAGGATTTGCAAAAAATCTTTCCTGATGCGGTAAAAAAAGGTGCTGACGGATTTTTGACAATCCGTATGGAAGATATGTTCTTTGCAGTTATAAATGCAATAAAAGAGCTTGATGCTCGTGTTACTGCTCTTGAAAAAGAAAACGCAGAGCTGAAAGCAAGACTTGATAAGCTGGAAGCAAAGATTAAATAAAAATATTCATAAAAAGTGAGTGTATGCTGTGAAATTCACGATTAATACAACGGGTATTCACCGGCATCACTTACTTTCATTCCTTCTCCCGTCTAAATGGCGGGAGTTTTCCTTTATACAGGTCTTTTAGGAGTTTTGAATTCTGTTTTAAATATTGGTTAAGTTTTTTTAATATTATCCTCTTGTCTATTTGCCTATTTTTCTTATGTGGAGTACAATTGATTTATGGCAGTAGAAGAACAATTATATTCTGACATCCCCCCAACAAAGTTGAGGAATAAAGAGGAGAAATTTAAACCGGCTAAGACCAGTAAATTCTGGTTATGGATTGCAAGCACATTCTTTTATAATATGCTTCAAAATCGTTTTTATGCTTTCAGATACAAGGGCGCCGAAAATTATTTTGACGGTGATACAAACGTACCGACCATTCTTTTTGCGCCTCACAGTAACTGGTGGGATGGAATTGTATTTTATAACATTACGCACAGAATTTTCAGAAAAGAAGTGCGGTTAATGGTTGAAGAATTAAACCGGTTTCCGCTTCTAAGACGTGGCGGTGCTTATTCTGTTAACAAAAAATCGCCGCAGTCTGCAATGAAAGCTTTGCAGTATTCTGTTGATGTTATGGGTGATTTGAGAAATATGCTGTGTATATTCCCTCAAGGGATTATCAGACCGCCGCATTACAGACCTATTGAGTTTCAAACAGGGCTGGCTTATATTGCACAGAATGCTTTGAAAAGATACGGCAGAATTAATTTAATTCCCGTTGCATTTGATTATTGTTTCTTTAGGGATAACAGACCGGAAGTTGTGGTTGAATTCGGTAAAAGAATTGAATTAGACAAAGATATGGAACTAAACCGCAAGGAATTAACTCATTGTTTGGAACATGCACTTGAAGAAGTTTGCGATAATCAGGCAAGGGAAATTTCTCAAGGTGATATTACAAAATATGATATTTTGTTCAAACAACATCTGAAATGGTACAGAAGAATTGAACAAAGACTTAAACAGGTGAATTTGCCCCCTGTTTCAGGCGTATAAAATTTAAAAACCGCTTATGTTTTTCGTAAGCGGTTTTTTAAGCATTATATCGTTTGAAGGATTTTTCAATGTTTTTCGATATCGTATTTTTAACTGTATCGTATTCGGTTGTTAAGGATGAAATTTCTGTATCAAGATTTTTCATTTTTAAATCTAAAGTTTCTTCTTTTGCATTTAATTTTGCTTTTTCTGTTGTATATTTAGCTTCTGCCTGAGCAATTGCTGTTTCATCTGAAATTTCTTTAATATAACAATCTGTAGCATAATTGCTTTGATAGTAATATCCGTCGTCTTTCATTTTAGAAATAAACAGCATACCGTTTTGAAGCATTTGTTGCAAATAATCATTATCCGTAATTTTTTCATTTTCAGTCCATCCATTTTGACAGATTTGATTGAACAATGCATCATAGAATGTTGATTGTGCCAAATCATCGCTTGATACAGTTGTGCCTGTTTTAATTGTGTATTCGAATAAATAGTCATCTGTTGCAAATTTACTGTTTGAAACATGACCGTATTCAACTTTGTATTTGTCAGTACCGTCAGCATCTTTACTTGCAACACCGTCCATATATTTAACAAAGTAAGTTAAGAATGCTTTAGCTACGTTGTTCAAGTTAACTTTTGTAGCCCCCCATCTTGTAGCGAACCAAGATGTTACACCGTTTGAACCGACAATACCGATATAGTTTTCACTTTGACCTTTAATGTGGTCAACGTTGTCGCCGTGGTGACAGTCCCAATTTAACTTAATCCAATCAGATTCTGCATTAGAATCGTAACCTGATTCAGCAGAAGTTTTGCCTCCTCTTCTTGAGTACATTTTTTTGGTTTCTTCTTCTGCATAAGCAAGAGCTTTTGCGGTATAACCGTCACCTAAATCAAGTATACTGCCTAACTGGTCGCTGATTTGTTCGATAAAACCGCCGCTTCCTGTAATATAATCAATCATACGGTTCATACTATCGGTGTTAATTCTGTCACCTTTGTTTGATTCACCTAAGATTTCGTATTGTGCTGTACCGTTTAACAAGTTGTACAGTGTAAGTTGTGAAGTTTGATCGTTAGCATTAACATCGTTAATTTGGAATTGTTCGCCTTCACCCTCACCCAGTTTTAAACCGCTGATTGTAATTCCTTCTGTAATATTATCATTAATGTAGCTTAATAATGTTGTAATATTACCTGTAGTAGTTGTAACGGCTGTTGTTGTTCCGCCGCCTATACCTGCTTCCTGATTATACGGAAGACCTAGAATTGTGTTGGCTAGAGTGTTTGTTATAACACCTTTTGCTTGTAAACCCAATATAAATGCATTACGCATAGCCTCAGACGGCAAAGTGCCCAAACCTTCCTGAGGAATGCCTGCTGATTTTGCTGCTGCGGCATACTGACTGTTCAACACAACTCTGCCTAATGTATCGGTTATTGTTGTAGGCATGTAATCGTTTAATGTAGATGGTGTCATTAATATGCCATAAGATAAAGGAGTGCTTGTATCGCCTGTTCCATAGTAATCATAGATTAGTTTTGATTGATCTAAAGAGTTTTGATATTCATTAGAAAGGTCAGCCATTTCTCTTGACAAAGCGATTTTTTGATGAGAAAGACGCATTGATTCAAATTCACAGTCAGATTTTCTGCCTGTAATTGTTAATAATCTAGCTTGTCCTGCTGCTAATCCCATTGTTTTTAGACTTTCCTTTCGAAATTTAGTAACATGAATTTCCTTTTCATGTAGGTATACGGATTTTAGGCGTATAAACTTTAAAAATATAAAGTTTATTGTAACATTTGTTTACATACAAGAATTCAAGTGTATTCAAGTCCCTATTAAGTTATGTAAAATTACTACTTTTGTAATACTTTGGATTGAGGAAATTTTCAGGAAAAGTGGTATAATATAAGTAGAAAGGTGATTATAAAATAACATATATTCCGATGCGGGTTCGGAAGATTAGACGCCAGTAATTTATTTTGTTATATATATTGCAAAATAGTAGAAAGGCAGAAAAGAAAATGAGCAACCTACAATTTCAGAATGATTTGGACCGTTTAACAGAGGTCTTGCCTGACAAAGTCAGAAGGCATATTACTTATGAGAAAATGGAGGATGTAATAGAAATTGTTCTGGATATTGGGCGTACTCCTGAAATCAGACACTCGGGAGGTAAAATTGAGTATTTAGGCAGTGAATTTGTTAATGAAAATGATATTGATTTTATAACGAGCAGAATTCAGGAATTTACTTCGGATAATCGTTCAGGAATCCCCGGAACACTCCACAGAATTAGTGCAATCAGAAACAGACAAGGCAAAGTTATCGGTCTGACTTGCAGAATTGGCAGAGTTGTTACGGGGACAATTGCTTGTATAAAAGATATTTGTATGATGAACAAGAGTATTTTGTTCCTTGGCCGTCCCGGTGTTGGTAAGACTACAAAGCTTAGAGAGATTTCAAGACTTGTTGCTGACGAACTTGCAAAACGTGTTGTAATTGTTGATACATCAAATGAAATTGCAGGTGACGGGGATACTCCGCACCCTGCTATAGGGCATGCAAGACGTATGCAGGTTACTCAACCGCAATATCAAAAAGATATTATGATAGAAGCTGTTGAAAATCATACGCCTGAGGTTATTGTTGTTGACGAAATCGGAACGGAAGAAGAAGCACAGGCTGCCAGAACGATTGCAGAACGTGGGGTAATGTTGATTGCGACTGCCCACGGCAACAGTCTGGAAAACCTTATTAAAAACCCTACATTGTCAGATTTGGTCGGCGGTATTCAATCAGTTACACTGGGTGATGATGAGGCGAAAAGAAGGGCTTCTCAAAAGACTGTTCTAGAAAGAGAAAAGCAGCCGACATTTGATGTTGTTATTGAAATTTTAGACAGAAATACTCTTGCTGTTTATAAAAATACGGCAGAAGCAGTTGATTATATTTTGCGAGGCTGGCCTATCAGACCGGAAATTCGTAAGGTTGATAAGGGATATGAAAATGATGCTCCCGAACATACAGTCCAAAGAGAAGAACCTGCAATAACAGATATTCCAAAAGAGATTAATAAACTCGAACAGAAAATTCTGCCTGAAAACAATACTGACAGCTTGAAATTCAGTTTCTCAAGACAAAAATACGTTGAAGAAGTGAAAGGATATAAGAAAATTTATCTTTATGCTGTTTCAAGGACTATTGTTGAAAAGGTGATCGAACGCTTGAACTTGAATGCGGAAATTACAAGAAATCTGGATGATGCTGATATTGTTATTGCGCATAAAAACTTTATTAAAGGCGGAGCAAAAGTTTTAAGTACGGCAAATGATTACAGGCTTCAAATTTTTTACGTTAAAACAAATTCCATGGCGCAAATTCAAAAGGTCTTGAAAGAGGCTCTTGATATAACCGAAACCTCGGAAACTCTTTTCGGTTACTATGATGCTGCCGAAAAAGCTTTAGATGAAGCTAAAGCAGCTATTAACAAAATTCTTGCGGGAGCAGAGCATGTTGAATTGACACCTCAAAACCAGCAAATAAGAAAATTGCAGCATGAACTTGTTGAACAGCATAATCTTGAAAGTAAATCTGTAGGTGAAGGCGAGCAAAGGCACCTGCGAATTGTCGGCGGTAAAGATTTTCATAATTAAAAAAAAGACGGGAATTTAATTCCCGTCTTTTTTGCTTCTATTTACAGCCTAATGTTCCTTCTTCCTCTTTGCAGTGTTTGAATTCGATTACTGCTTGAGCTGCTGCAAGTCTTGCCTGAGGAACTCTGAACGGTGAACATGAAACATAGTTCAAACCGATTTTGTGGCAGAACTTAACTGATGCAGGATCTCCGCCGTGTTCGCCGCAGATACCACGTTTCAGATGAGGTCTGACTTTTAATGCTTTTTCTAAAGCTATTTTCATTAATTGACCAACACCTTCCTGATCAAGAGTTGCAAACGGGTTTGAAGGAAGAATTTTTTGTTCTACATAATTTTGTAAGAACTTCCCTTCAGCATCATCTCTTGAATATCCGAATGTCATTTGGGTTAAGTCATTTGTTCCGAATGAGAAGAATTCCGCATATTCTGCGATTTGGTCAGCAGTTAATGCTGCACGAGGAATTTCTATCATTGTACCGAACATATAATCTACACAAACGCCTTTTTCTTTCATAACATCTTCTGCAACACGTTCTAACAGGCATTGTACTGTTTTTAGTTCGTTTACGTGTCCTACAAGCGGAATCATAACTTCAGGTTTAACGTTTAATCCTTCTTTTTTCAAATCACAAGCGGCAGAAAAGATTGCTCTTACCTGCATTTCATTGATTTCAGGATAAGTTAAACCTAAACGGCATCCTCTTAAGCCCATCATAGGGTTAGATTCAGACATTTCTTCAACAAGGTTAAGCATTTTTTCATCATCCGCATAATCCTGACCTAGAGCTTTTTTAGTTGCTACAGTAGCAATTAATTCATCTTTATTAGGCAGGAATTCATGCAATGGAGGATCCAGCAATCTTATTGTCATAGGTTTTTCGCCTAATGCTTTGAACATTGCGTAGAAATCGCCGTATTGCATAGGCAATAAATGTTCCAGAGCTTCTTTTCTTGCTTCTGGAGTTCCTGCAATAATCATTTTTTGTACCCAAGGTAATCTGTCAGGATCCATGAACATGTGTTCAGTACGGCAAAGACCTACACCTTCTGCACCGAGTTCCAATGCTTTTGCAACATCGGCAGGAGTATCGGCATTTGCTCTTACGCCTAACAATTTTATATCATTTACCCAGGTAAACAATTTTTTGAAATTATCGTCCATTACAGGAGGAACTAATTGAACAGCGCCTTCCATAACTTCGCCTGTACCGCCGTCAAGTGAGATGATATCATCTTTTTTATAAACTTTACCGTCAGCAGCAGTTAAAGTTTCATTTTTCAAGTCGATTTTTAAATCTTCAGCACCTGCAACACAAGGTTTTCCCATACCTTTAGCAACAACGGCTGCGTGAGAAGTCATTCCGCCTCTTAATGTTAAAACACCTTGAGAAGCAATCATACCGTGGATATCGTCAGGGCATGTTTCGATACGTACGAGAATAACTTTTTCGCCTTTATTGCCACGTTCAGCAGCTTCTTCTGTATCAAATACAATTTTACCGACAGCTGCGCCCGGTGATGCAGCAAGACCTCTTGCAATTTGTTTTGCCTGTAATTTGGCAGCAGAATCAAAGTCAGGAAGCAATACCTGATACAATTGGTTAGGATCAACAAGTTCTATAGCTCTTTCTTTGCTGATGATACCTTCTTCTGCCATTTCAACCGCAATTCTTACTGATGCTTTAGCAGTTCTTTTTCCGTTACGGGTTTGAAGGATATACAATTTACCTTTTTCAATTGTAAATTCCATATCTTGAACATCTTTGTATCCTTGTTCGAGTTTTTTAGCAATATCAACATACTGTTTATATTGTTCAGGCATTTCTTTTTCTAAATCAGCAATAGGATTAGGAGTTCTGATACCTGCAACAACGTCTTCGCCTTGAGCGTTTGTCAAATATTCACCGTAGAATTTGTTTTCACCTGTTGACGGGTTTCTTGTAAATGATACGCCTGTTGCGCAATCGTCGCCCATATTACCGAATACCATTGTTTGAACATTTACGGCTGTACCGTAGTTGTGATCAATTTTATAATGGTTTCTGTAAGCTACTGCTCGAGGAATGTTCCATGATCTGAATACTGCTTCTATTGCTTCTTCAAGCTGAACATAAGGATCTTGAGGAAATTCTTTACCTGTTTCTTTTTTTATAAGCTCTTTATAAGGTTCGATTAATGATTTCCAATCTTCTGCTGATAGTTCAGTATCAAGTTTGTAACCTTTTTCTTCTTTAATTTTGTCAATATAATCTTCAAATTTTGTTCTTTCAATATCCCATGCAACTGAGCCGAACATAGTTAGAAAACGACGGTATGAGTCATAACAAAATCTCGGGTTGTTAGTTAATTTAATCATACCTTCAACAGTTTCGTCATTCATACCCAGGTTAAGAATAGTTTCCATCATACCGGGCATTGAAAGTCTTGCACCTGAACGAACTGAAACAAGAAGCGGATTTTCAGCATTGCCGAATTTTTTTCCTGCCTGTTTTTCAACATCTGCAAGTGCTGATTTAACTTCATCCATCAACCCTGCAGGCATTTTGTTGCCGTGATTTATGTAGTCCATACAGGTTTCTGTTGTAATGGTAAGCCCGGGAGGAACCGGTAACCCCAAATTGGTCATCTCAGCCAGGTTAGCACCTTTACCCCCTAAAAGGTTGCGCATGTCTGCGTTACCCTCTCTGAATAACCATACACGTTTTTCAGTCATAATTTTTCTTCTCCTTTTAAAAATTCAAATAATAACACTTTTGAGAGAATTATATCATGAACATATTATTTGTATAATTATTGTTTAATATTTATTTTTTAAAATAGTCGCAAATTAAAGTTTTTTTGCGTGGAATAATAGCCTTAATACTGTCTAAAAAAATTATTTTTTTAGTTTTTTCAAGTTCTTTTTTCAGGATAGCTTTTTCTAAAACGACTTTGTTGTATAAATCCGAACACACAGAACTTTTATCAACATGCTCTTTTAATTTCGCCAGTTGAATCTCTTTTTCTCTAATGGATTGAATTAGTTCCTTTTTCACGTTATAAAGACCTCTTGAACTGTACTATAACAGAATAATATCAATCGCTATTTTTTAAATCGACTTTTTAGTTGATTTAAGCTTATACAGGCAATAAATCATACTCATAGCCTATTTTTAATGCTTCAATATTTAGAGGCAGTAAGTTTTTTCTATGAGGCGGAATTACTATATCTAAAGCTTTTGTTAATGATTCTAAGGAAACTAACTTGCTTGTTTTTGCAAGCAAACCTAATGCAAGTATATTAGCCATTTTTATGTTGCCAACATTTTCGGCAAGTTTGGTTATTGGAGCAAATACATAATTTATATCAGTTCTTGATTTAATTTCTTTTGCCAGAGATGAATTTGCTATCATCCAGCCGCCTTTTTTAATTTTTGATAAAAATCTGTCAAAAGATGCCTGGTTTAATGCAATTACAAAATCTGCATCTGATTTGTTAACCGAACTGACTTCTTCTTCACTCATTACTATTTCGCAATTAACCGTTCCGCCACGCATTTCCGCTCCGTAGCTGGGGTACCAGGTTACGTTTTTGCCGTCAATCATAAAAGCGTTCGCAAGAACCTCTCCTGCCAATAATACGCCCTGACCGCCAAATCCTGCAATTATAAAATTCTTTTCCATTGTTTTACCTACTTATTTTCTGCTGTTATGTCTTTGTATACACCAGGTTTGAACACCTGCATCATTTCATTTTTTACTCTTTCATGTGATTTTTCAGGTGACATTTTCCAGTTTGTCGGACAGGTTGAAAGTATTTCGACAAAGCCAAAACCAAGCCCGTAAATTTGAGCTTCAAAAGCTTTTTTAATAGCTTGTTTAGCTTTTCTTATATTTGCAACCGTATCCAATGAAACTCTTGCTGAAAATGCAGTACCGTCGCAGAGAGCAACGTGTTCTGCGATTTTTATCGGATAACCGTAGTAATCTTTATTTCTTCCTGTAGGAGAAGTTGTTGTTACCTGTCCCAAAAGGGTAGTAGGTCCGAGCTGTCCGCCTGTCATGCCGTAAGTTGTGTTATTTATACAAATTGTGCTGATATTTTCTCCACGTAATGCGGCATGAAGACTTTCTGCCAAACCGATTGATGCAAAGTCGCCGTCACCTTGGTATGTGAATACGAATTTATCCGGTCTTGCTCTTTTTATTCCTGTAGCTTCTGCTAATGCTCTGCCGTGGGGAGCTTCAAGTGAATCAACTTCCAAGAAGTCATATAATGTTACGGAACATCCTATGGAAGCCGTTAATATTGTATTTTCTCTTACGCCCAGTTCATCAAGTACTTCGGCAACCAATCTTACTGCAACGCCATGGTCGCATCCCGGACAGAATGAAAATTTTACATCATCTTTTAAAGATTCGGGTAATTTAAAAACTTGTGTTGCCATTATACCAACCCTTCTATTTTCTTAACTATATCTTCAACACTCGGTGGAGCGCCAACAGGTTTGTTAAAGAGTTCTACAGGACAGTTTCCGTTAACGGCAAGTCTTACGTCATTAACCATTTGTCCCATATTGACTTCAACAGTAATAAACTTTTTAGCTGTTTTTGACAGTTCAGCTATTCTTTTGGACGGGAACGGGAATAATGTTATCGGTCTGAAGAAGCCTGCTTTTATTCCTTTTTCTCTGCAAATTTTCATTGCTGTTTTAACATTTCTTGAAGTGCTGCCAAAGCTTGTCAAAATAATATCCGCATCTTCAGTGTTAATTTCTTCCCATTCGTTTTCATTCTCTTCAATTTGTTTATATTTTTCATACAATTTATCTAAGAATACGCATTGATTGTCTGCAAGAGGAGAGTATGATCTGATTTTTCTTGCAGGTCTGCCTTTTGCTCCGGTTAATGCCCAGGAGGAATTATCAATTTCAGGGTAAGGATAATCATGGAATTCAACAGGTTCCATCATTTGTCCTAAAAGTCCGTCTGCAAGCAATACGGTCGGATTTTTGTATTTATGGGCAAGATAGAACGCTTTGTATGTTAAATCTACGCATTCCTGAACTGTTGAAGGGGCTAGAACAATAAGTTTGTAATCTCCGTTTCCGCCGCCTTTAGTTGCCTGAAAATAATCTCCTTGAGAAGGGAAAATATTTCCGAGTCCCGGACCTCCTCTCATTACGCTGATGAGCACAACGGGAAGTTCATCGGATGCTGCATAAGACAAACCTTCCTGCATCAAAGCTACCGCACAGGATGATGAAGATGTCATTGCTTTTGCACCTGTGGAGCATGCACCTATTACCATATTGATAGCGGCAACTTCGCTTTCTGCTGATACATATCCACGTTTAAGCTCTTGCATTTTGCCGCTCATAAATTCTCCGATTTCGCTCTGCGGAGTTATAGGGTAACCGAAATAACATTCGCATCCTGCTATTACAGCTGCATTTGCGATTGCATAGTTCCCTTTTGTTAATACTTTTTTACCTGTCAAACATTCAACCATTTTTTTATCCTTTGCGTAAGTCATAGTTAGACTTGTTTTATCTTTATCCTTTGTAAACTTCTGTAATTGCCAAATCAGGGCATCTTAGAGCACACATTGCGCATCCTAAGCATTCATTGTCAGGATCTTCAAACACAACTGTATGATTACCGAGACTGTTTGTTTCACTGCTGATCTTAAGCAGCTTTTTAGGGCATTCGCTAATGCACAGATAGCATGCTTTGCATTTATCTTTGTCTATTACTACGTGACTCATTCTCACCTCAAATTTTCATGTCTAGGCAACATTATACCACTTAATTAAAAAAGGATACACTTTATCTTTACAATTGTAATATTAAACGTTAATAGTTTGCATAGTTATATATTATTCTGTTAATATATTTCTAAGAGGGATATATATTTTTTAGGAAAGAGAAAAAATGGCACTAACTGTAGATGAAATTGCTGAAATTTTAAATGCAATGAGACTTGAAAACGAACATAATGTCAACGGATTTGAAAAAGCTTTAACGGGGATAAACAATAAGTTGGAAATGATGGCTGATGATAGTGAAGCCACTGATTTGATTAAGGTTTATATTTCCGAATTAAAAAAAGCTGTTGAAGACAAGCATAATACTACAGTTGCAAAGTTTAACGACCTTGAAAACTCTTTTAAAAATATTGTTGCATCCCAAAACAGTCTTGCTAAAACATCTGAAATAAGAGATTTATTCCAGGTATTAAGCACTAATGTTAATGCCTTTTCTGATGAGATTTCCGAACAAAAAGAGGCTCTTGACAGACTTGATGATAAACTTGAAAATATTAGTGCAGACACATCGGCACAGGAAGAAACAGCTTCTCTTATAGAATCTGTTAAAACAGATTTGGCTGCTTTAAGCAGTGCATTTGAAAACTCTTTTTCTAAAATAAATTCTAATCTTGGAAGTGCTTTAAGAATTCTTGAAAATTTTGATTTTTCTCAGTATACAAATGAAATTAAAAATGATCTGAGCAATCTTTCCTCTCAGGTTTTGTCTATCCCTTCCCAAATTTCTTTTGTAAGCCTGGAAGATAAAATATCAAATTTTCAGGCAATTATAGACTCGTTAAGAGAGGTTATATCTGATGCTTCGGTGCAAAGTACAGGGGTTATAGGAGAAAAATTTAATAAACTCGAAGCTTCTTTTGAAAATATTGTTACGGATGCTGATTTTGCAGGATTTAAAAAAGATCTTGCTGATTTTGTCCAGAAAATTATTGACAATTCTTCAGCTTTAAATTCTGAATTATCTTACAGTACAGAAAGAATTGAAAATATTCTATCTACTGTAAATTCAATGGATTTCAGAGATGACTTTGAAGCTGTGACAGATAAGATTGCAGATTTGAAAAGCTTGTTAAACGAGCATTACGGTGAGTTTGGAGAAGTTAAAGCTCTGATTGGTTCTGCATCCGACGAGAATATTAAAAGAGTGGAAAAACTTGAAAGCTCTCTTGCAAATATTGTAAATGAAGATGATTTTAATATTTTTAAACATGATTTAGGCGATCTGGTAGAAAAAATCGTCAGCAATTCTACAGCGTTAAATTCAGAGCTGAATTACAGCATTGAAAAAATTGAAAATGTTCTTGATGCTGTAAACACAATGTCTTTTGACGGTGATTTTAATGCTTTATCTTCAAAAATTGATGATTTAAAGTCACTGGTCAGTGTTGTTTCTACTGAAAATAACGATAAATTAATATCCCTTCAAAATAATTTGTCCGGTATTGTCAGCGAAGAAGAATTTAATGAATTTAAAGAAGAATTAAATTCGCTGGCTGGTCAAATTTTAGATGCCTCAACAGTTCATACATCTGAATTGTCTTTCCAAACTTCTAAGCTTGAAGATATTTTAAACTCTGTTAATGCTATCAATTTTGACGGAGATTTCAGCAAAATTGAAGATGAAATAAAAGAACTGAAAGATATTTTAAATGGTGAAGCTCAGAAAAATGTTTACCAGTTTGAGAAATTAGAAAGTGCTCTGTCTTCTATCGTTACCGATTCGGATTTTGCAGGATTTAAAGCTGATCTGGGAGACTTTGTTCAAAAGATAATTGATAATTCTACAGCGTTAAATTCTGAATTAAACTACACTACAGAAAGAATTGAAAATATTTTAACTACTATTAGAGCTCTAGATTTTAGAGATGATTTTGAAAACGTTATTGTTAAAATTAATGATATCAAAGATGTTTTTGAAGAAGGTTCAAAGATTAATTATTCAAATCTCTCTTATGAGATATCTGAGCTTTCCGAACGTATGCAAGAGAGTTTTGTTAATTTAAATGATTCGGAAAAAGAAACTTTTGCATCTTTAAAAAATGAGTTATCCGTAATTGTTGAAAATATTCACGGTATTGTAGAAGCAAGCCCTCAAAAATCAATTGACGAGTTAACAGGCATTACTGCTCAAATATCTGACACTGTAAGCAGTTTGAGAAATTCTATCAGTGAAGATTTTGACGGCAGCTTTGATGAATTAAAAACTACTCTTAGTTCTGTCATTACTAATCTTCAGATTGTGAAAGATGATATTGTAAGCCGGAATGAAAACCTTAGCATTGCAAATGATGATAATTTCGCAAATATTGAAAATCAATTAAACTCTATTGTAATAGATTTAGGCAATTTAAGGGCGGATATTTCTGAAAGCAATACGCTTGAACCTGCTCAGCTTGTTGATGCTCTTGAAAAAACTTCTAATGAAATTTCGGATTTGATTTCTTCTTATAATGAAAATTCGAATTCAAATTACGATGCGATAAAAGCATATGCAGAAGAATTAATTGCGGGAGTTAATAATCTTCAAACAGAATTCAACACAGTTGCAGGTAATAATTCCGATAAAATTATTACAAATATCGAAAATGTTTCTTTAAATATTAATGCGTTAAGGGAAGAATTTAAACAAACCGTTGCTACAGATTTGGAGAATTCCTCAAAGATTTACGATAATATTGATTCGGTTTCTCAAAAGGTTGACACTTTGTATGATAACCTTTCTGACAGCGCATATGATAATTTTAATGTTTTAAAAGAACTCATTGAAAAGTTGTCTGACGATATTACAATTAATCACAATGCTTTTTCGGAAGAAAGCAAGCTTAACGATGAGCAAAAGCTGGAAGAAATAAAAAAACTTTCCGATGATATTAAAAATATAGAGAACGTTTTAAATTCTAACAGCGGTAAAGCAGAAGCTGTTTTATTAAATAATGTTCAGGAAATAAAAGATTATGTAAGTGAGATTAGTAATTCGTTATACGAAACCCAGTCAGGCTGCGAAACAAAAGTTATAGAAAAGTTAGGTGTGCTGGAAACAATAACACAAAATTTTGAAGCATCTTTCGGAATAATCAAAATGAGCATTGATAATGTTCTGAGAAGTGTTGTTGAACTAGATACGACTGAACAAAATGATATTATAAGAAATGAATTAAATAAAATTCAAAATTCTTCAAATAATATTATTTCTGCAATGGACAGCTTTAACGCCAAAAGTGATAATCTTTCATCAATGATTACCGACTTATCGGAGTTAATTAATTCAAAAGATGAATACACTGCTGTTTCGCACAAAATTGATGAAGTTTCAAATGTTATTCAAACTTTGAAAGATTTGGTTTCATCTTCTGCTGCAGATGCCTCTGGTAATATTTTAGAAAGACTTAATTCTGTTGATGAAGCTGTTTCTAAAATTGTAACCTATGATGAATTGTCTGTTTTTAAAGGCGAGCTTGCTGGTCTTATTCAAAGAATAATTGATAATACAGGTGTTCTTAATTTAAATTCTGATACTAACAAGGAACTACTTGCAGAGCTTGGAAGTAAAATTGATGCGATAAATTTTGAACCTGATTTCAGCATAGTTTTAGATAAAATTAATGAAGTCATTGATGCTTTTGAAAATACATCGAAAGCAAATTATGAAAATATTATCAGTGCAATCGGCGAAGTAAAAGATGAAATTATTCAAAGGGATAATTATTCAAATATTGCCCGAAAATTAGACAGTTTCCCTGAAATATTTGAAACAATTAAAAGTCTTATTGCAACGGGAACTGCAATCTCTTCAAATGAACCTGTTCTTGAGCAGCTTAAAGAGTTTGAAAGTTCATTTGATAAAATAATTACAAATGATGATTTTGTCGTGTTTAAAGATGAGTTTGCTTCATATATTCAAAGACTTATTGATAATATCAGTGTCTTGAATATTGATATTGCAGGCAATAAAGAGCTTATATCACAGGTGCTTGAAAAAGTAGTTTCTACCGATTACTCATCTGAATTTGAGCAGGTTGGAGAAAAAATTAATCAGACTTGTGAGGATTTGACGGAAAAAATTAACAGTATTTCAGATGTAGTTGCTTCTGTAAAAGATGCTGTTGCGGCTTGTTCCGATGAAAGTTACGAGAAAATAAGTTCTCAATTCGGGCATTTTGAAGATAGTCTTTCAAGAATAATGACCTCTGAAGATTTTTCAAACTTCAAGGCTGAATTTTCTGATTTTATCCAAAAAATTCTTGATAATTCAAATGTTTTGAATATAAATTCTACAGAAAATAAATTCAAGATTTTGCAAATCCTGGATAAATTTAACTCAATTGACTACTCCGGTGATTTTGAAAATATAGCCGAAAGAATAACTGAAATTAAAGCTTCTTTCGAAAATAATTCTAAAATGAATTATGATAATCTTGTAAATCAAATAAATAATTTGAATGAACAAATCTGCACAAGTATCTCTGACCTTGATGATTCAGGAAGAGAAGCTTATGAAACATTAAAGACAAGAATTAATGATTTAACGGTTAACGTTCAATTTATCCGTGATAACAATGCATTAAAATTCGAAGAAATTTTGAGCAGTATTTCATCAAATCTTTCTAATGTTTCAGATGCATTGCAGGATAACATTAATTCGGATATAAGAACAAACTTCGCAGACATACAGGTTTCTGTTGCAAACATGCTGAGTGAGCTGCATGAGATAAAAAATGATATTGAAACCAAAAATGATGCAAATGCTTTTAATATTTCAGCAGGTTTTGATGTTGTAAAAATCTCTATGGAAAATCTTCTTACAGCTTTTAACGGGCTGAGCGAAACCTGTGCAAATACTGCATCTGAAAATGCGGGCAATATTTTAGAAAATATTAATGAAGTTTCTGCAAAAGTTGAGGAATTAAAGCAGGGAATAAACGAAGCTTCTGAAGAATATGCACAACGCATATTTACGAACATAAATGATGTTTCTGAAAAAATTGATGCAATGAGTGAAAATGTTTCTCAAGATGTTGCGGAAAACTTAAGTGTATTAAAAGAAATGTTTATTTCTTTGTCTGACAGTTTCCAAAATTCTCAAGCAGAATATGCTCAGGAATTAAAAGACGGACGAGAACTTCAACTGTCAGAACTGCATATTATTACTGAAAATGTTAAAAACTTTAGAGGTCACGTTGATGAAGTTATTGAGAGTTTAAGAAATTATATTGCAGAATTAAATCTTGCTTCAAAATCCTCTAAATCTTTAAGCGACAGTAAGTTTTCAGAAAAACTTCTTGATTTGGAAGCAACTTTATCAAGTAATGCTGACGTTTATTCTGAAAAAATGGAAACCTTGCAGTCTAAACTTACCGAATACGTACAAAATGTCGAGGCACGTTCTGTTGAAACAGAAGCGAAGCTTGATATTTCTTTGACAGAAATGTCAAGTGTGAAAGACGAGCTTGCTTCAATCAATGATATTATCAAAGCATCTAAAATATCAGCTGATGATAATTTCTCGGAAACAATTTCCGTAATAGATTCATCTATTGAAAATATTATGATTAATATTACAGGGATTACTGATGCTGTTATGAGCGGTGTTAATTCTTCTTTGAAAGATAACATTGAAGCTGTTGATGAAAAGTTTGAAAACCTTTTAAGTTCTATAGAAGATGCAAAACAAACAGGACTTGCTTCGAATGAAGCGCTGATTTCCGATTTGGAAGAAAAAATTGCATCTTTAAAACAGGAAATCGGACTTGTTAACACAGATATTGCGGAAGCTATTCAGACTAAAACAGAAGAAATATCAAGAACATTCGAGCCGTTGAAGACTGAAATTGAAGAATTTTTGGGATTTGATTTTAATACAATTCTAGAAAATTTGAAATCTCAGATTGAACAATCTTTTGTTAATTTCAGTGTTGACGTTAACGGAGAGTTTGCTGCCAACACGGAAGCCGTATCAAGGCTTGAGCAGGCTTATAAAGAAACATTTAACAGAATTTCTGCTATAGAAGAATGTGTCAGCGATAAAATCCAGAACAATATTGAGCTTCTAAACCTTACTGTAGAAACAAATGCACGTGATATTAAGAATGTATTCGAAGAAAAACTTGATGAATATATCACAGATTTAAAAACGCATATTGATGAAAGCTTAAATGATACGGATTCTAAAACGCTCAATTCAATAGATAATCTGAAAGATGAATTGTCCGTAAAACTCGATGCAATGCTTACGGAACAAAGCATTATCAATGCGCAGAACAACGAAATTAGTGCTAATGTTTCAACATTCGGCGATGATCTCAAGAATTACGTACAAACAGCATGTGAAAACACTATTGATAAGTACAGTCCCGTTCAGGCAAAAGAATCTCTTGAAACTTTGCACCAGAAATTTGATATGCTTGTAGCCTCAACCGATAACGAAGAAGTTATTACTTCAATCGAAGATATAAAAGAACAGGTTGAAAATCATAAGAAAAATATTCTTGAAATTCTTAATGTATTATCATCTAAAGTAGATGTTATTGTAGAAGATGATTCTATAAAAGATGCTATAGAAGAGATTACAGATAAATTAAACGAAATTTCGGACGATGATACGCTGAATTCTTCACTGCAAATGCTGTCTGAAAAAGTTGATGTTATCGCAACTGACAGTTCGTTAGAAGAACTGCGTGATACATTGACTGATGCAATTGATGCTTTAAATGAAAAAATTGACATTATTGCATCCGATTCAGGTGTTGAAGAACTTCATGAAAAATTTGACGAATTTTCTGAAAATGAAGATAAAGTTGCACAAATGCTTGCAGTTCTTCATGAAAAAGTTGATGTTCTTGCACTAGACGGTGCTGAATTTGACCTTGAAGAAGAAATCGACGATATTAAAAATCTTATCTTTGAACAAAGAAAATATTTTGATGCTGCATCAGGAGAAAAAGCTGCCGCAATTGACCAGTATCTGAGAGATTTACTGATAAAGATTGATAATGTTGATTTGGAAAAGAATTCCGAAGACATTAAAGAGTCTATAATGACTGCAATTCTTTCTTTAACAGATCAGATATCTTTTGTTGAAGAAACCGAAGAAATTAAAGATTTTGTTGAAGAAAAAACAGATGAAATTAACCAGCACCTGCTTGAAGTGAGAAATCAGCTTAAACAAATAGCAAGCTCAGGTGATGATGATTACTCGTATACTTTGCAGGATGTTGAAACAGATATTGCTAAATTGAGAATAGCGCTGAGTGAAGTTTCTCCGACAGGTGAAAATTTCGGTTCGCTTTCTCAAAATATCAACAGGATTGTAAAATCTGTTGAAGGTTTGGAAAATACTCTTACACAAGATCAGGTTTTTGATTTAAAAAATGATATAGAAAAACTTAACGATGATATTTTGAGTTTGAGTTCAAGAACAAATAAATTGCTGCTTACTTCCGACGATTCTTACAAATCATTGAGAGAAGGACTCGATACTTTCAGCAACCTTGTTTATAAACTTGATGAAAGAATTAATAATTTCGGAAATACGCAAAGCAGTGAAAGACTTGAGATAAAACTTGATAAACTGACTTCTTTAATGAATTCTTCATTAAATGCTGACAAAGTTTTCCATCAGGTAATGATGTATCTCGGTGAATGGATAGATTCTACTACAGAAAATATTTCAAGTATTTCGGAGAAAACTTCTGAGATTAACGGAATAAAAGAAACAATCCAAGAGCTTAAAGAAGCGCTTCCTGACAAGACAGAAGTGCTTGAAGAACTTGAAAACAGATTTGAACAGCAGGAACTCCGTATAGACAGATTAGAAATGAAGCTTGAGAAAATTTTATCAACACTTGAAGAAAAAGATGATATGGTGTTAAATAGGAAAGTGGATAAAATTGAAAAAATGTTATCCAGACTTGGTACAAATATAGAAAAGCTGGCTTCATATGTTGATGAAGAATAATTTAATCTCTGATTTGAAAAAAAACTTATCCTCTGAAAATGTCCTGACTGATTTGGAGGAACGATATGCTTACGCACAGGATGCGACTAATATAAGACGAATTAAAAATCTGCCTGATGCTGTTGTTTTTGTTGAAACAAAAGAGCAGGTGCAAAAAGTAGTCAGGCTTGCAGAAAAATATAAAGTGCCCGTAATTTGCAGAGGTGCTGGTACGAATGTTGTCGGCGCTTGTGTGGTTGAACATGGCGGGATTATTTTAAATTTTTCTAAAATGAATAAGATTATTGAAATCAACAGAGAAAACATGACAGCTACGGTTGAACCAGGTGTTATACTGGGCGATTTGCAAAAAGAAGTTGATAAACTGGGTTTATTTTATCCTCCGGATCCTTCAAATCTTGCGGTGTCTACTGTAGGCGGAAGTATTGCCCAGTCATCCGGCGGGGCTAAATCTTTTAAATATGGAACAACAAAAGATTATGTAATCGACTTGCTTGTAGTTATGGCAAACGGCGAGATTTTGAGAACAGGTTCAAAAACTATTAAAAATGCTACAGGGTATAATCTAAATACGCTATTTGTCGGCTCTGAAGGTACTTTAGGAATTGTTGTTGAAGCAACTTTGAAATTAATACCAAAGCCGCAAAGTAAAAAGGTTTTAATGGCATATTTTGAGACTGTAAAAGATGCAGTTCACGCTGTTAATTCAATAATTGAACAGAGAATTTTTCCTGCTACCATTGATTTTATGGATAGAAACGCAATTCAGACCGTTGAAAAATTTTATCCTGCAAATCTTTTAACAGATAAAGAAGCTGCTCTGATTGTAGAGATTGACGGGTTTGAAGCTTCTATGAAATATCAGGAAAATGTGATTGTAGAGATTTTGAAACTCCAAAATGCTTCTGCAATTCAGGTATCTCATAATGATGAAGAATATAACAGAATATGGACAGCACGACGTTCATCAATGGGGGCTTGTGCAAAGTTAAAACCGAATGTTACGACTGACGATGTTATTGTTCCGAGAGAAAAACTTTCGGATTTGGTTTTGGGTATAAGAGCAATCTGTGAAAAATATAATCTTGAAGTTTGCATGGTAGGGCATGTCGGTGACGGAAGCGTGCATCCGCAAATACCTGTTGATTATAATGATGAGGATGAATATAAACGATATAAGCTTGCAAAGAGTGAAATATATGATTTAACTGCAAAACTTGGCGGTATCTTATCAGGCGAGCATGGAATCGGCAGTGAGAAGCGTGATCATATTCATAAAGTAGTCAACTCTGTTTCTCTTGATTACATGCGGCAAATCAAGAAAACATTCGATCCGAACAACATTTTGAACCCTTATAAGATATTTTAAGAATTAAGTAATAACATGGATAAAAAGGAACTTATTAAATACTTTAAATCTTTAGGTTTAACCGTGCACACTACAACAAAAGCTCGTGGGCATATGGGATTTTTCTTGAAAAATCGCATTGACATCTCGAAAAATACGCCCGAAAACAGAATTATTCCAACCTTATTGCACGAGTTTGCTCATTTTATTCATTCCAAAATTGAACCTGACATGAACAAAACGGGCGGAACTTTGAATGCTTTGTTCGGTAACGACGGCGGCAAATTTTTACCGGAGTTAATACGTGTTACCAATTTTGTTGATGAAAATTCTCTCTGTGTAAGACTTTATGAACATAAAGACAGAGTGAAAGACAAAATAAAAGAGTATGAAAAAATTGTTAAAAAAGATTACCCTAAATTCATGCGCTCAAAAAAGTTTAAAGAATTTGATAAGTATATTAAAAAATCAAAAGCAAGATATCTTTTAAAATATGACAGAGTAAAACTGATTGAAGGCGGTTTTTTCAAAAGGACTGCTAAACTTTATACAATTGATAATATTGAAAAAGATTTTACAGATATGCCAAAAGCATTTGCTGCATATATAAGATTACAATCTTACCGCAAAAAACAGGCAAGGATTTCCGCAAGAATAAATAAGTACAAAAAATATTATGAAAGACCTGCTGAACTTTTTGCAAGACTTGTGGAAGGACTTTATCTTGACAGAGAATGGGTTGAAGCCATTGCGCCAAATGTTGTAAAAAGATATTATGAATTGTTGGATGAAGGTTTTTATATGGAGCTTAAACACGTCCATACATGTCTTCGTAACGAATTATGTCTTCTTCCAGAAGCGGATCGCCTTTTTGTACTTCAATAATTTCTAAGTCTTTTTCATACGGGTTTTGCAGCGAGTGTATTGCTTTCAGAGGAATATCAACGCTGTGACCGGGTGAAAGGATTAATTCTTTTGCTTCCAATACAACTTTTGCTGTTCCGGAAAGAACTACCCAGTGTTCGCTTCTGAAATTGTGAGATTGTACTGATAATTTTTGTCCCGGATTTACATGAATTATTTTTGTTAAAAATCCTTCGCCCTGAGCTATTACTGTATAAAATCCCCAGGGACGGTAAACGGTTTTATGAACAAGATGTGTGTTATCATTTTGCTGTTTTAATGTTTCATAAATTTGTTTTACATCCTGTGTATGGTCTTTTTTGCATGCAAGAATTGCATCTTCTGTTTCAACTATTACAGTATCTTCAAGACCTATTGTTGCAACAAGTTTTGAGGATGAATATACAAAAGAATTTTTTGAAGATTTGTCCAAAACATGTCCGATAAAAACATTTCCGTTTTCATCTTTTTTGCTCACATCATAAATAGACTTCCAGGAACCTAAATCATTCCAATCGCTTTCAAGTTTTACAAGTGCGATTTTGTCTGACTTTTCCATGATTGCATAATCAATAGAAATGCTTGGCATTTTATCAAAATTAATAAAAGGAATTTCATCAGTTTCGGAGAAATTAATTTCTTCGGAAATCTTTGCTATATCAGGGGCATGTTTTGCTGTTTCTTCAAATAATGTTGAAGCTTTAAACATGAAAATACCGCTGTTCCAGAAATAAGTTTTTGCTTTCAAATATTCTTTTGCAGTTTCCATATCAGGTTTTTCAACAAAAGCTTTTACTTTATAGCCGTCATCAATTTTTTCGGATGTATTAATATAGCCGTATCCTGTTTCAGGGTATGAAGGTTCAATACCGAAAGTTACGATATAACCGGTTTCGGCAAGCTTTTCACCTTTTTTGACAGACGAAATAAATTTTTCTTTGTCCTCAATCAAATGGTCTGAGGGAACAACAATAATTACAGGATCGGAATTTGTTTTTTGCATAATATATTTGGCAGCTAAAACTATTGCGGGAGCTGTGTTTTTTGCAACAGGTTCTGATAAAACCACAGGAGAATTTGATATTTCTGACAATTGCATTCTTATGTTAGAAGAATGTTTTGTGTTTGTTATGCTGATAATTTCTGATGCACAGCCTTTAAGCCTTTCATAAGTTAACTGTAAAAGACTTCTATCAGAATTCAAATTCAATAATTGTTTAGGATAAAGTTCTCTTGACAGAGGCCATAATCTGCTGCCTGAACCTCCTGCTAATATAATTCCGTACATTAATCCTCCTGTTTTTTATGATTTTATCATAAAAGTTTTGAAATTTCCGCTATTGTAAACATCATGTTTAGTTTTGATAAATACAGGTTTACCGGTATTTAAAATTTGATTTTCATCAACATTTTCACACAATATAAAATCTATATTTTCATCGGCAATATCATCGCATGTTAATTTATCTGTTATTATTCCTATAAATGAATTTTCGCCGAGAATTTCTGCTGCATCATTTACCGAAATATCATCTTTGTTAAGTATAATTCCGCTGCTTTCTGTTATAAATGCTATGTCTGCCCTTGAGTTAACCATGAATATTGAGTTAAATTCATTGCATAAGATTTTAATTTTTCTGCTTAAGTCTATATATTTTTTGTCAGTGATGCCGTTCTTTACAAAACTTATAATACATTTGTTTTTACTCAAAAAATCTGCAATATTGTCTAAAAATTCATCATCGTTTTTAAAACCGAAATTATCGGCTATAATACAATATTTTTTGTTTTTAAAAATTATATTTTTATATTTTTCCTTGAAATTTCCCATACATGAATTATTATATTATAAATTCCTTGAATAATGAATATATTTTTGCTATTATGGTGTGGTAATGTTTGAGTGGGATTTAAGAAATAAAGTAATAGCTGGCTCAACAGCTCTAATAATACTGTTTTCTGTCGGATTGTATTTTGGAAAAATTTATCAGCCCCCTGCTAAGACCGATAAAATTTATTCAGAAGCTCTGACAGATTATAACAAAGGCAACTACCAAAATGCGTATTATTTATTTTCACGCATTACATTGTTTTCAAATTTAAAACCGATTGCAATTTATCATCAGGCGGAATGTGCGAAAATGCTTAATGATGACAAATCGGAATTAAAACAATATCAGCTCTTGTTCAATAATTATCCGAAACATAAATTAAGCATCCGTTCAAGATATCTGGCAGGACAAAAACTTTTGAGTGAAAATCCGCAGCTTGCAAAGAAATATTTTGAAAATATCATTCATAATGCTCCGGATACTGATTATGCTATAGCATCCGAATATTATCTCGGGGTAATAATGATTGATAAATATAAGGATGATAAAATTATTCCTCAATCCGTTGTTACTGATGCTGAAAATTGTTTCAGGCACTATCTGAAAAAAGCTCCGTCAGGAAAACATGCTCTTAATGCCGTTAATATCTGGCTTGCTTTAAACGATAATATTACAAGTGATGATTACATCATGCTTGCAAAAACGTGTTACTTGTTTGGCGAGTATGCGAAAGCCAGAGAACTTTTACATAAAGCAAATGCTAATGAAGCATGGGCGCTTGATGTAAAAAATTCTTATGCTATGAATAATCAAACACGTGCAAAATTTTTAACGGAAAATGGTCTGCAAAAATATGCTCAGTACGCTGATGAGGATGATATTATCAATGCAATTGATATTTACACCGGGCTGGCTTCCTCAAAAACACAGGCAGTTGACAGACTTTTAAGTATCGCATCAGGAAAAGGCAGAGATTATCTTCTTAGTCTGAAATGCCGGAATGTGGCACAAAAAGACAAGGCTATGTGCTACAGCCATTTATATTTAAAATATCCTGACGGAAGATTTTCTGCTGATGCTCTTGCAAATATTTTCTTTGCAAAAATAAAATCACATGATTACGAAAATGCTAAAAAAATCGGCAGAGATCATCTTAATAAATTCCCTGATTCTAATTCTGCTCCAATGGTCATGTACTGGATGGGCAAAATTTGTGAAAAAACAAATAATTACGATGAATATATGGGCTATTACAGAAACGTAATTACTAAATTCCCTGACTCATATTATGCATATCGTGCGTACCTTAAAATAAACAGATTGACAGGACCGCTGATTACGAGCTATATAAATCCGCAGCCTGTGGTTTATCCGTATAAATATACAAAGAACAATATTATAGTTAAGCTTGTTGATTTGCAGGATTATGATATTATCAGCGAACTTGTTAATGATGAATTTATTAAAAGCTGGGTGCTTTATAAAAAAGGTGATTACTCTCATTCAATGCTTGTTGCAAGAGATGCTATGGATAAAATTACACAAAAGCCTGACAAGTATGATTTGAGATGGCGTCTGGTTTATCCCGTTATTTTTTATGATGATGTAAAAAAATATGCAGGACAAACAGGAAACAATCCGCCGCTTATGCTTGCTTTAATCAGAGAGGAAAGCTATTTTGATCCGCTTGCGCAAAGTATAGTCGGTGCAAGCGGTCTTATGCAGCTAATGCCTGCTACAGCAAATGAAATTAATTCTAAATTCAATCTTGGTCTAAGCTCTTATGATGCTTTATTCAACCCTTATATAAATATAAAATTGGGTAACTATTATTATGAATTCCTGAGAAAAAATCTGGAAGGCTATGATGTTTCTTCAGTTGCTGCATACAATGGAGGTATCGGCTCCATTCAAAAATGGAAAACCTCACTTCATTATAACGACACTGATGAATTTGTGGAACAAATCCCTTACCCTGAAACAAAAAATTACGTAAAAAAAGTGTTTAGAAGTTACTGGAATTATATAAGAATATATAACGGGAATAATTAAATTTTTAAATTGTAAACTTTTATTAAAATGAATTTAAAATGCCTGAAACCCGCTTATAATCCTTCATAGGATAGGATAGGATAGGATGGGTGGGGCACTGGCAATATTTTTCGGCTCTTTTTCTTTAAATGTATATACGAGGTATATATTTTTAAGAAGTGTGAAAACACGAAAGGAGCAATTATGAGCGTAGACAATGTGCAAGGCGGCGACAAAACAGTAACTTATATTAAAGGTAAACCTGTTTTGGTCGAGCAAAAAACTTCGGAAAAAACAACAGGTTCTATTATGGTATCTGATGAAACAACTCTATCTTCTTCTATAAAAACTAATCCAAATGAAGTTGTTATTTTCCCCAAAAAAGAAAAAGCCGTAAAGGAAAACGGTGAAATAGTTTTTTCAAAAGATATGACGGATGAGCAGATTGAAAATCTTCAAAAACTAAAAGATGCACAGGAATTTATGAAGACCGATGAAGGCAAAAAGCTTTCCGAAAGTATGCTTAATCAGCAGACTGATATTTCAAAAGGTCAGAGAAAATGGCTTAAAAAACAAGGAATTGATGCCGATGCTTTTGTGCAAGAATGGAACAGGCAAAATCCGGACAGCATTAATAATAAAAAATTCATAAAGGAAAAAGCCGAAAATGCAAGAGATGAAATGGCAGCATATGCTAAAGGTTTTCTGGGTAAACAGGAAATGAAATCAAACAAACCGGAACAGAAAGAACAAAGAGGATTAAAAGGTTTGTTTAAAAAGAAAGAAAAAGAAGTTGTTAAAAAAGACACAACTTATTCTGACAGAGGCATGAAGATTAAACATCATTCGTCAACTGATGCCTCAAGAGAAGATCTGATTGCACATGATGTTACCGATGAAATTGCACGTGACGGAAACAGCTTCTTAAATGCTTTTAATAAAGAAGCCGGCGGAAAAAGACGTGCTAAATTTAAAGAAATAGATGACAACGGTAATGATGTCACATATAAAGTCCGTTATAATAAAGACGGTTCCGTAAAAAAAGTTGTTGTAAAAAGCGATGAAACCGGAAAACTAACCGTAAAACGTGAAAAAGACGGAGATATTACGGTTAAAGGCGATCTTCAAGCCGAATATGCAATTGAAGACGGACAAACAATCGAAACAATTAAAGAAAAGAATGTTCAAAAATTCGAAGAAGTTAAAACAATAACTAATGAAAATACATACCTGCAAAAAGATAAATTGATTATAAAAGAACGTGAGAATTGTCCTGATCCTGTAGTTCCTGATATTTCTTACAAAAAATTACGTGGTGAAATGATTAGTGATATGCCTGCAAGAGATAAAGTATACAACGGATCTGACGGAAAAAAACATACAGCTGTTTCCGGTGATACAATTAGAGAAATTGCTGACGAAAAAGGAGTAGCATACCTGGTAAAAGGCTACTGCGGCAACCCTGCAACTGCAAAATATGAAGCCTCAACAGAAGCTTTTCGGGGCAACTTAAACCAGCAAAATGCCAAGTTCATGACCGGATGTTTTATTCATGCCAATTTAACAACTGCTAAAAATGGTCCTAACGGTCGTGAAATTAATGAAAGAACTCCTGATTATGAAAAATTAAACGATTTAATTAATGCTGCCTATGCCAGAGATCAGGAAGTTATTAGAATTGCAGGTCCTGATGCAAAAAATCAAATTCTTGGTTATATAAAACTTGAAATTGATGAACATAATAAAAACTGCAAAGGAGGGCATGCTCCAAATTCTAACAATACCCCTCTGGACATGTCTAAATTCCCGGAATGGTTTCAAAAATTACCTAACACAATACAACAGCAAGTTAAATAATATATTATATATATGTAAACAGCACCTGAATTTTTTCAGGTGCTGTTTTATTCAATGATAAACAAGTTTATACTAAAGCATGTTTTTTCTAATATTTTCTTTTTGTTTGTCAATCTTTTTAATTCTTCTTTCAATTGATTTAATTTGTTTGTCTAAAGCTTTTCTTTCAGCTTTAACAGCAGTATATTGTGCATCAACGTCAGAATATTTTGATTTGTAATTTAATAGTTCGTTTCTAACATCAACTTGTGCGTTATCAAGCTGAATGATAGCATTTTGCAATTTAGCATTTCCGGCAGGTTCATCGCTTAATCCTGCTGTAGAAGTTGCCTTTGGTGCAGCTGTAACAGGAGCCGGTGTTGTAGCGGTTGCAGATGTTCTTACGGGTGTGCCGTATGCAGTGTCATCGAAATTTAACGGAGTGAAAGCGTTTCCGTCAGCAAAAGCTGCACAAGAGCATGCCATTAATACAGCTAGAGATAATACACAGTTCTTTAATGTTTTTTTCATGTTAAATTCTCCTTTAAGGTTATTATAATAATATATCTGGTTTTAGATTGCTATATAATATATAAGTATAATTTATCGAACATTAAAAAAACTCATTCATTTTAATGAAAAATATCGGGAACTTTTTTTGATAATATGCATCTATGTAATTGTGTGATTTACAAATGTGAATTTTTGTAAATAGCTGAAACGCTTGTAATGAGTTGGTTTTTAAGAAATTAGTAAAAAAGCTTTAAAAACATGAAAAACATGTGCTTGATTTAAAATCATCTTTTGCATAGAATAAAAGACGTGCCCAGTGCACAGAGAACATTCTAAAAAATTAATACTGAGTTAAGAAAAATTAAAGATTTTTAAATAAATCGCTTGACAAAGAAAATTGACATAATAGAATAGTAAATGCGGATGACACTAGCAAATAAAAATAATGCATCTGATAAATAATTAAAGTAAACCCCAATTCAATATGATTGTGTCTGCAATGCAGAGCTTCTTACGAAGCGGTCGAAAAAAAGATTTGTACATTGACAACAGAATAGCTGAAAACGACATAATACTTTGTTAATTCAAAAAAAGATAAAGGACAACAATAAACGCGAAGCGAAAGCAGAGCGATAATGAGCTAGATACTGTTCTAACTAGAACAGAACTAATAACTTTCTGACAATGGAGAGTTTGATCCTGGCTCAGGACGAACGCTGGCGG
>ERZ779758.21-NODE-21-length-94631-cov-7.48909_pt1 | contig 94631 bp, 102 predicted proteins | sample MGYA00511256_ERZ779758 | MGnify/ENA primary metagenome ERZ779758 (study PRJEB29588, sample SAMEA2162460) | human gut metagenome | biome: human gut; feature: human-associated habitat; material: faeces | place: Denmark | collected 2008/2010 ... | reverse complement strand
TGAAATAATTTTTTTCATACGAAAAGAAGCCACTACCGTTTAATTCACACAAAAACAACAGTGGCGGGTTAAACGGCACGCTTACTTTCATTCCTTCTCCCGTCTTAATGGCGGGAGTTTTCCTTAGAATGAAGTCCGCACTTGTAGATTAATTAGCTTCTTTTAAAACTACAATTGTATCTTCTATTTCTACACGCAAATATTCTAACTGCTGGTCAATCACATTATCGTTGTACAAATAACCTGCTCCGGTATATGCAAGGTATGGTCTGTATTTTTCAGCTTCTGCACGTAATGTCGCAACTGATTGTGTGTGTGAACTCAATTCCATTAGTTTTTGAAATGATATATAGCTGCTTTCAGGTTTACCTTCATATTTGTTTCTCAGATACTCTACGGTTTTATTGAAAAAGTAAGCTTTTGCATTAAACTTTTGCACATTATCATTATTTTCAATACAAACCAGGAGTTTTTCCAGCTGAGGTAGTATTTCATTTATATCATTTAAGTAAGGTGATGTTTTATCTGTCTTAAGCATAATATTTACAAAAGCAGGGTTATCCCTCGGGGCAGGTTTTACTTCGTTTGCAGAATTAAAATCTTTTGTTTTTTCATACAAGGGCTTTGCACTTTTAGGATCAGATGTTTGGAAACTTTTTGAAACATCCGGCAATGTTCCCACATAACCTTTTCCTTCTGATGTGGATTCTGTTACGGGTTCAGCAGTTTTGGGAGATTTTTTAAAACCCCAGGCATAGCAGCATTCGCAGCTTAATGTAAGTATTAAACCTAAAACTAATAATTTCCTCATACCATAATTATAATGACTATTGAAAAAAAATCATCGTTTGTTTAATTTATTCTTAATCAGCTGCTTTGTGCTTAAAACCGAATAAATGCCATTTGTTGTGCACAGGACATAAAACGTTTTTTTGTTCGCTGTAATACATCTTTTGCCCGAAAGGTCTTAAATTTGGGTCACGTTTATAAAAAGCCTTGTTTTTTTGACAATATTTAATTTCTTTTCGTTCCATTTTTCTTACAGTGTTATATTTAGCTTTTTGTTCACTGTTTAAAATAGATTTAAATTCTTTATCATATTTTTTGGCTATGCGTTTCATTTCGCATTCGAGATTATTAACAATATCTTCTTGTTTTTTGATTGCGCTGCGGCTGGCGTTATGCTCGCAAAGTTTTGCCAGTGCATACTTTTCCTGTTCGTATTGTCTGAATTTTGCTCCTAACTCTTCATAACGCTTTTTATCAATTACATCTTTGCATTTTAACTGGTCATTTGTAAGATTTAAAACATTGTATAATGTAGCTCTTTCGTTGTACATTGAAGTTATTAAATCAAGACATTTAGTCTGATTTTGACACCCGCATTCTGGAGTTTGGACAACTTCTGCCTGTACGGAAACACTGCTTAAAAATACACATATTCCAAATATTATTAAGTTTTTCTTCATAAAAACCCTCTCTTATGAAATGAATTATCTCATACTTTAAAGCTAAATTCAATATTTTGTAGTAAACTCTTTTTATGGAAGAAATGAATTTAAGAAATTATGCATATATTGGTGATGCTGTTTGGGAACTGTTTATTCGTGAAAAAACAATAAAACTTACAGAAAATTCTAAAAAACTTCATCAAATTACAACCTCTAAAGTTAAAATGGGATTTCAGGCAGAATTGCTTCATTTTTTAGAAGAATTTATTACAGATGAAGAAAAAGATATTGCACGCCGTGGCAGAAATTTGACAATTCCTGTTGCAAGACGGCAAAATCAAACAGAATACCGTCAGGCAACAGCATTTGAAGCTCTTATCGGATGGTGGTTTTTGAATGATAAAAAAAGACTGGATAATATTCTAAATCTTATTGAACAAAAATTAATTTTCTGATTTTTAGCTAAATATTTTAAAAAAAAACATATAACCGGAGGATAAAAATTATAAAATTTACCGCTATATTATAATAACAATAAAAATATGGAGGTTTTTATGAAAAGAGATTATCAAGAATTAATCAACAACTATCAAGGCGGTGATTTGGATTTATCAGGCTGTGAAATTAAAAATTTGGAATTAGGTCATATTGAAGGCAGCTTAAATCTATCAAAATGTGTTATCGGTAAATTGTCAATCGGCTGGGTGTCAAAAGAGTTAAACATGTCCGGTGCTGAAATTAAAAAGATTGAAACACCAATTGATGCAAACAGTGTAAACATGTCAGGTGCTACAATCGGTAAATTACCTGTACACATCTGGACAGACAGCTTAAATATGGAAAAATGCAGTGTTGAAAAATTAAACACTGATATCAGAACAAATGTATTTAACATTAAAGGTACTAAAATTTCTCAGTTACCAAAAAATTTAAGAGTACATAAATTAATAACAGATTCAAAATCAGCAAAATATCTATCATTAATGACATTAAAACAATGTGATGAACTAGTAATGGATGACTGCGTATATTTTGAACAAAGAGATTTAGTAGAAAACTATAATTTTTCCAACATAGTATCAAGCAACGAAATGGAAATGGTTTGTTCAGTGTAATGTACTAATAAAAATAATATATAAAAGAGCCTTATTTTTAAGGCTCTTTTTTTGTAATAGGTTTGAACAGCTGCTGTACTTCTTCTTTTAAAATTTAGCAAATAAATATAAAAAAAGTACTTTACAAAAAAAAATCAGCATGTACAATAAATATTGTGACAAATAAATAAAACAACCTTGTGGGGGTTTAGCTCAGCTGGTAGAGCACCTGCTTTGCACGCAGGGGGTCAGGAGTTCGAATCTCCTAACCTCCACCAAAAAAGACAATAACTTTAGTTATTGTCTTTTTTTTATTATCACTTCTCAAATTCAAGAATAATAGCAAAAATATATTTAGCATCTTTACCAACAAAACTTGTATCTGCAAAATAAACCATATTTTTACTTAATCTTCCTTTTTTTATAAGAATTCCTTCTTTAGCATTCATTTTTTCTGTGCTTAAAGCGATTTCCTTATCTTCTAAGAAAATTTTTGTATCAAGTTCAGGGATATTATTTGAAATTTTAAATGGTTTTGAATATTGAATGATTTTTATATTTGTAAAATCTTCGTTTTTAAAATAAAATCTTGAGAATGTTTTATTCTTGATAGCAGAATCTTTAATAAAAATATATTTTTTCTTTGAACAATCCAAACAAATATCCTCGTTTTCAATCGCTCTTTTTAGATGCGGATAATTATTATCAATATATACTTTTTTTCTGTCGCCGCATATCGGGATTAAAGGATTTGATTTATCCCAGACACAAGCTCCTGTCAGACAAGTTCCTTTTTTGTAAAAATAATATCCGACTCCGCCTGCGGCTAAACCGCTAAAAATTGAACCGAGTGTTATTGCAGTTACAGCTCCTCCGCTTAATCCGCCTGATTTGCCTCCTCTACCCGGTGGAATATCACTTATGGTAATATCAAAAGTGTTATTGGAGGTGTTTGTAGCACAAAAGCCTTGCAGTTGAATTAAGCAAAGCAAAAATACAAAAAATTTTTTCATATTCCCCCCAGAGTAAAAGTCAAAGTTCCTCTGTAATCTCCCTGAACCGTGTCAGGTGTAACGGTTGCATAAGGGATAAAATTTCCGCTTATTACATGGTCATAAGGATTATTAATCGTATAAGATGATGGCGAAACGGAAAGGTTTGATTTGCTAAAATTAAATAGTCCCTGTTTATGTCTTAAATCCTTAAAATCAGCATAAACAATAATTGGCGAATTCATGTTTGTTCGGATTTGAACTTTTACCGGCGAAAGTTCCAGAATGTTTTGATTAGCATTCGGACTTGTAGATTTTTTTATTACCATATTGTTTAAATGTTCATCTCTATTATATTCTTGGGTTTCAACAATAATTTTTTCTATCTCATAAACATTTGGCAACGTTGCAGAAAGATTTTGGCTTGCGCTTTCTGCGCAAAGACCTTCGATTGTACTCATAAAAAATAATAAAAATATCCATATGAATTTCATCAATAGAATTTTAATTCCAAAAATGAAAAATAAAATTCCTCTTTATAATTACCTGATTGTTGATAGAAAGCTATTTACCAATCAGATATTTTTATGTTGTTGAGGATTTTAATGAAAAAAATATTAATTATAATTTTTATATTTTTCTTTTTTTGCATGCAAAAAACAGAAGCATCTATTACCGTGCAAAGTGCAGGAAGCACAGTTGTATCAGCTACACAAATTTCGCAGCCGATAAATGTTATAATAAGCGGGTTATTAAATCTTTTGGTCACAATAAAAGTTAAAGCTCTTGATTCTTATATAACAAATACAACAGACAGTTCTTTAAGAATTCCTGTTTCTCAGCTTTATTTGAATGACGGTTCAAACTCTTATCAAATGCAAAACAATATTGATGTTACCATATTAAGTGCCCTTATCAGCGTTGCAACTTATACAAAGCCTTATACGGCTCTAGTGACTAATGTTAGTGTAATTCCTGCAGGAACATATAATACAAGGCTGCAATTTACTCTTGATTCAACTTTATCTACTCAAACATTTACGTTTACTCTGTCATTTGTAATTCCATTAGATCAATCTGTTTCCACTACTACAACGCCGGTAATGATAACTTTAACTCCTGAGAATGTTTTTGATACGTCTGCGAATATTGCTAACACAACTTCTCCGCAAATAAATATTAAATCTAACAAAAAATGGAAATTATTAATGGATACCTCAAATTTGGGGACCTTGATAGGAAATTATTATTTTCAAGTTCTTTCTGCAACAAGTCATGTAAATGAATATTCAACTACTCCCGTAAAAATTGAACCTAATCAACAATATACCTTGGCAAAAGGAACGGGAACCTATACAGCTCCTATTACGGGAAGTTATACAACGGATTATATTCTTTTAAAATATTACCTTGTCAACAATTCCGGTACTTTTCTTAAAGAAGGGACTTATAACAATTATGTCAAATATATTTTACAGGAGGATAATTAGATGAAGAAATTTTTATTACTTTTATTTTGTATAACTTTTTTTTCAATCAAATCAGAAGCTGCGATTAAAGTTACGCCGACAGTAATTGAAATGGATACAAAAGGAGCAAGGAGCAATTATGTAACGTCTTCTTTTAATGTACAGGGGGCAGAAGATGAAACAATTCGTTTCAAAATTTATCCCGAGTATTTTAAAATAACATCTCAAGGCACAATGGATATGCTTGAGAAAACGCCTGCTCAGGATTCTTTGATAAATAATATAAAATTTGTTCCGTCAGAATTTACTCTTCAAAACGGCAGAACTCAAAAAGTTCGTTTAACTGTTACTGATTTTGATAAACTTCCTGATGGTGAATCAAGACTTGTTTTATTTTTGGAAGATGTTGCCGCAAGAGAAATTGTTTTGCCGTCAGGCAACAGAAATGTAACAACAAAATTGCTTGTAAAAACAAGAGTAGGAATTCCTGTTTATTTAGACAAAGGTAACGTTACCAAAAAAGGAGAAATAGACCTATTTAAAGCCGAGCAACAGGGAGAAAAACTCGTTTGTAATATGAAGATTATATCAGACGGAAACAGCAAAATCAGATATTCGGGAAAAGCTCAGATTATAAAAGGCAGAACACTAATTGATGAAAAACCTATAAATAACAATGTTGTTGGTGCAAAAAATTTTTTACTAACAAATGAGATATTGCCCACAGATAAAATTACTCAGGACGGTGAGTATAAAATCCGCCTAATTCTTAACTATAAAGACGAAAACGGTAAAATTAAAAATCTGATAAAAGAATCAACAGTTAATGTTATAAAAACCAAACAAACAACAATTTAAAAAGGAGGAAAAATGTTAAACAAAAAACTCGCAGGATTATTATTAATCCCTGCTATTTTAGGCACAATCAATGCATCTCATGCATTAAGCAACACAGCATCCCAAACTTTACAGGCAACACTAGCCACTTATTTGGACATTCAGGCTCTAACTTCAGGTGCCGTTACAACTACAACAATTGCGCCTGATACAGGGAGTTTAGCAACAGCTCTTATTTCAAAATTCCAAATACGTGCAAACGCAAATGCTCCAAGTTTATACTTAAAAGCAACAACCGAAAGCACAACCAATCCAACCGAGGTTGCTTTTTTTCAACAAAGCGGAACAACTTATGTGATTTTATCTAACACAACAAATAAGCCTTTAACTTCGGCAATTGCGGATTGTAAACTTGCAACCCCTACACTTGCAAATAATGCAAACGCAATAGCATATCCGATTGCAAGTGCTGCTGCGGATAATTCAGGTACAGTAACTTTTGATGGTACGAAAAATCAATACAATGTATCTGCTAATGCAGGGGAAACCATTGTAACCACAACTACAGGAACAACGCCGTTAGCTAATACTTATTCTTATCTTGATTCTGCAGGAACTTATCAAGCAATTTTAACCCTTTCTAATACATCATTGTAGAGATTTTTTATATGCTGAAAAATTTAAAATATTTATGTTTTGTTTTAATAATTCTTGCAGGTCCGAAAGCTTTTGGGCTTGCAGAATTTCAGCATACTATTCAAACGGTTGTTCCTGCGGCAGTTGATGTAAGCTCAATTAATACATCTGCGGCATCAGGAACAATTAATCCTGAAACAGGAATAAGTTCTGTGCCTTACGCTACTTTTCAAATTCAAACAAACGGGGATGACGACAAATACGATTATATTCTAACAGCAAAAGTAAACAGTTCTGATAGCGGAAACTTAAATGCTTATTCTCAAAATGGCTCAATAGTTTATTTATTACTGGGAAACATTACAAATTTGCCGACATCATCTGCAATAAATGATATAAAAACAAACTCTCCGACACCTGCAAATAACAAAAATGTTATTGCGTACCCGCTTACAAATACCCTCACAAACTTGAGTTCTGCAACACTCACGAATAATGCCTCCTACGGCGGGCTTTGTTATATAATTAAAACCGGCTCAAGTCAAAAAGGAACTATAAAGCAAGCTATAGGAGCGGCACCAATGAATAATACGTATTCTGCTGTCATTGATACCGCCGGTACTTATCAGGCAGTGCTGACACTTAGTGCAAACAGGAAGCCATGAAACGTTTTTTTGTAATAATTTTAGTTCTTTTTATTTTCATAACTCCTGCTTTTGCTAAAAATTTTGAAACAATAGTGTCTACCGTAGGAGTTAATGACATTGATTTTTACGATATTGAGCTTCTTTTAACAAAAAACGGTAAAATATATATTCCCTTCAAACAAATTTCAGAACTATTTGACATTAAACCCGTAACAAACCATTCTACCCATGATATTACTTTTGAATACGAGAACAAAAAGGGCAAAATATCAGCAAATGGAATAATTTTTAACGGAAAAAATATTTCTGGAAAACAAAATTTCTATCTTAAAAAAGGCTTGATGGCAGAAGTTAAAGATGAAATTTTTTGTTCGGCAGAAGATTTAGAAAAAATTTTTGGGACAAAAATACAAACAGACGAAGATAATTTGTCGATAAGCGTATATTTAGACAATAAAGCCATTAATGTCGAACCGTTAAAAGAAAATATTCAGGAAAATTTTAAAGTGAGGGCTTTTCAAAATGTGTATGCTCCAAACAAAAACAAAAAATTTGAACTGAACTCAATCGGCTTAAATAACAACACCCTTTCAGATTCAATATCCCAGTATATGATGGGGCAAAGCCAAAAAAATGTATTTTTTAACAATAACACCCAAATACTGTTGGGCGGGAAAGTTTATAATGGCGATTACACAATTGATATGAATACATATAATTATAAGGGTGAACTATTTTCCTTTGGCGGTTTTGGACTTAATTACAAAAACAAATTCAAAAATTTTGAATACGAAATAGGAAAACCTAAGGGAATTATTGAAAAAAATTATAATGTCGGCACTCAATTATTGGGAGCTCAAATAAGAAATTACAGTTCTAAAAAAGAAAATTATAGCGACTTAAACGGTTACGTTGATAAAACAAGTCTTGTAAAAGTATTTTTTGATGATGAGGAAGTAAAAACTTTGAGCACTTATGACGGCTATTACTCTCTAGACGAAATTTTTGTCAACAAAGAACCACAAAAAATAAAAATTGTTGAATTAAAATCTGATAATTCAGAAGATACGATTTTGGAAAAAACTCTTAAAAATTCTGATGAACTTAAAAAAGGTGAAAAACATTATGATATAATTTTAGGAGCAAGCGGGTATAATAACCGGCTTTTTACGCAAAATAACTATATTTATGAACTGAATACTAAAAAAGCAGTAGCCGGAGCCCAATTCCAATACGGAATAAAAGATAATATAAAATTAGACTCAAAACTTTTTGCAGACAGGATTTATTATCGTCCGGAAAATTCAATCTGGCAAAGTTTTTATTCTTCAGATGCACTCTTAACCTCGGGCACATGGAAAAATCCAAATAATCTTGACGGGATTACAAATCTGAATACAATTTATCTTCAAAAAAATAATTCTCTTTCCTATAAATTAAGCGGAGGTGTGAGCAGCGCAAGAGATGTAAGCCTTGGAGAAAATCAGCTTTTCGGATATGCAGTTTCGGCGGGAGGAAAATTAAAAAGAAATTTCGGTAACATTGAGGCTGAAATTTTTAATACTTCGCCTGATTTTTACTTTGCGGGAAGTAATGGAAGTTTTATCAATGACAGACTTGGCGTGGGAATTTCTTTTGATTGCTCAAAAAATGGTGTAAATGCTTTCGGTCAGTACAAAAAATATTTTTCAAATACAAACCACAAATTTGAAGGCGGATTAATTAACTTTAATGATTACAATTTCGGAATTAATAAAAATTTTGAAAAATTTGCAAATATTAGATTTAATATTACGGGAAGAGAGGGGCAAAATTCCTTTGCGGAAAACAAAAGTTATTACTACGACTTTAATCTTTCCAAACAATTAACATCTAATCTTTATCTTGAAGGCGGGAAAACCGCAAGCAATTATCAAACAAATTATAAAGAAGGATACAACAGCGGGTTTAATTCTTTATATTCAACAATTTATGCAAAGGCAGATTACAGGTTACCCAAAAACATCGGTAAAATTTCTTTAGGACACGACATTGTAAAATATGATTACAACAGTTCTGAAAATGAGTATAATATGGCAAAAATCGGCTATACATTTCCCTCTTTTAAAAATCTGACACTTTCTTTAGGTACAGGTTATAAATACACGGGAAACGATAACGGATTTGATTTTAACGCTAATTTAGCTATAAGAACAAAATCAGGAAGAACTGTTAATATAAATTACCAATTCAACAGAACAGGCGGGTTTATTATAAATAACATGTTTATGCCGACAAGTAACAGACATTCAATAAACATTGTTTTAAATGATGTATGGGCAATTTTGCCCGGCGGTATTCAATCGGTGGGGTTCAATAATCCCAATCGTGGGTTTGTCGAAATTGTTGCTTATATTGATAAAAACAATAACAGCACATTTGATAAAGAAGATATAAAAGTTGCAGATGTACCGTTTAAGTGTAATTGGTTGAATGAAAATATTTATACAAACAAAAAAGGGCGTGTTTCGCCTGCGGGAATTGACAGCGGTGTTTATAATGTAAAAATTGATAACGATAAATTGGCTGCGACATTGATTGATTATGAAAACAAAACAAAAATGGTAAGGGTTGAAGGCGGAAAAACAACAAAAGTTGAGTTTCCTTTAAAAAGCTGCGTGGGAAATATTTCAGGCAAGGTTAACATAACAGATGATTTTGACAGAAAAATGGATACAAAAGATTTTGTAGTAGTTTTGCTTAACGATAAAGGTGAAGAAAAAGCATATTCAACATTGGATAATAACAGCGAATTTTATTTGTCCGGTGTTGAACCCGGTGTGTATTTTGTACAACTGGATAAAAATATCATTGAAGAAAATAACCTGCAAAATATTGAAAACAAAAGTATTATAAAGGTTGAAATACCTTATGAATACAAACATTTTACAGATATAAAAGATATTAATTTGACTTATAGCGTTATTTCGATTTAACAGTTTTGAAAATTTTTGTAATGTTACAAAATATGCCGGTATTATTTAAACACATGAAATTTATTTTCATCTAAGGGCTTATATTCTATAAAAGGTGTAAGCTTTTTTAAAATATAATTTATTATAGGATTTGAGTGATTAATCAAGGCATAAAGATTTTCATATTTACAGCCGAGTTTTAGCTTTGCTTCATCGGTGGTTTGTCCGAAATCTATTATTTTATATCCGTTTTCTGTTCCGTAACGTACAATTTCTAAAAGCAATCTTATATAAATATCGTATTGTGATATATTTTTTTTGTTCAGACCTACAAATTCAAAAAGTAATTCTTCATTGTTTTTGTGAAGTGCGGCAAATCCCTGGAGTTCTTTATTTTTATCTTCCAGAACCGGAATAACCAGATCTTCTTGTTTGAAAAAATCTATTGCAACTTTTCCGAGCTTATAATCAGCGTTATTGTAAACATCAAGGTATAGTTTATACATGTCTTCACTAAATTCTTTTTTATTATTTTTCAGAATGTAAAAATTAAGATTAGATGACTTTTCCAATGCTTTTTTATATCTTCGTCTATAGCCCGATCTTAATGATGAAATATATTCTTCAAAGGAATTCCATTTTATATTCATCATACATTTTGGTAAAATTTTTCCTTGTGTAAAATTGTCAAGTGTATAGAATTTATCTGTATTTATAATCAACTTAAATCCTTTTAAATTTTTTAGGAATTCAGCTGCTTCTTTTTTGGTCTGGTCTCCTAATATTATTGCAGGTTTGGATAATGTGAACGGATAATATACGGAATTCAATATTACAGGCAGTTTAAAAGGGGTGAACATTGCAATATCGTTATCGGAAGTTTTGCTTATTAAAAATTGTGTATCAATTTTTCCTTCTGCATTTCGGAAAACATAATACGATTTTTCAGAGCTGTCAATTTGTTCGATAAGTTTTAAAAAACTTTTTTTGAGATACGGGTTATTTCCTATATTGTCTTCCCAATCAGACGGTAATGTTTCAGAAGTTAAATATTTATCCATTATTTTGTCCTTATTTCTGGTTACATTTAAACAATAAGATATAATGTTGTAAAAATAATTAAGAGAGTGTTTATGAAGAAGGATGAAATTAAAATTGACGGACTGTACCAAATAAAGAAAAAAGATTTAAGAAGGTGTGCTGAAGTTGCGGCAAAAGCTTTTTTAGACGATGAAAGCAGTAAGTTTCTGTTTTCTTCTAAATTAACTTATAAATCTTTGTATAATTACTATCTGGTAATATACAATGCAGCATTCAGGAAAATGTATATGTTTGCGGAAAGTGAAGATATTAACGGATTTATTATTATTACGCCTGTCAAAAATTCAAACTTGTCTGTTTGGGATTGTTTAAGTGCCGGGGCTTTAAAGATTATATTTTCTCAAGGGTTGGGGATAGTTTTCAGGTCGCTTGAATATGAAAAAAATTGTAATAAAACTCGTGAAGGAATAGCATCTTCTGACAGCTGGTATATTTTTCAGTTTGGAGTTCTGCCTGATAAACAGGGGATGAAGCTTGGTTCAAAAATAATAAAACCTGTATTAAGATGGTTTGATGAGGAAAAAATCCCCTGTTATTTAGAAACTCAAAAAGATGTAAATGTGTGTATATATAATCATTTAGGTTTTTTGTTAAAAATGATCGGAACACTGCCTGATAAAAAAATGAGCCAGTTTGCAATGTTTCGTAATTCACAATAAAAAACGGATACTTAATTAGGTATCCGTTTTGGTTATAAAATATAATTTCTTATTTAGAAATTCTTCCCGGTACAACAACTCCGCCTTTTAAATTCTTTTTGTAGAATTCTACGTGCGGCTGCAATACGCTGTCCAGTACTTCAGGGAATGATGTATTTGACATAATTTTTTCAACGATTTCCTGATAAACTGTAGCAAACGCTCTCAATTGAGTTAATGCACCTGCTGCCTGAGGAGTTAATCCCATTCCTTGGGTTTTAGCTGTTTCGAGGAAGAAAGCGCCTGTAACTTCATAAGATTTAGTTAACGCATCAATGTAGCTTTCTGCATTTTCTTTGCAAACACCGTTGTCTTGAGGAACGGTTAAAGCAAAAACAAGTTTGTTAGCAGGGTTAAAGTGAGCTTCTGCACTGTGGTGCATTGCATCAGGAACTTTTGCTACCTGTTTTAAAGTATCTTTAACGGATTCATTCTGCATTTGTGCGTGCCAGTAAACAGTATTTTCAAAAATTGAACCCATATATTGGTGAACAGAAGCTGAAATGCCGTTTATTTTCGCATCAGCCCAGAAAATACCTTCTTTCAATGCATCATTAACGCTTAAATCTGCTGTTAAAGATTCTGATGAAACTTCTTGAGCTGCATTAAGCATAGAAACCATATCTTCTTTTTTCATACCTGCATAAGCAAGAGTAAATAAAGCGTGGTCATCGAATGCTGAGAAGCGTCCGCCCACATCATCGTGAATATACAAATCGCCTAACCAGCCGTTTTCATTTGAAGTTCTTCTTAATTCGCTTTTTTCAGCGTTAGCATCGGTTACTGCGATAAAGTGTTTTTGAGCTGCTTTATCAGCTTCTTCTGGTGATTTTCCTTGAGCTGTGTATGCATCTTTTAGCATTTGTAATACTCTTAAAAATCCGTCTTTTGTTTCAAAAGTTGAGCCTGATTTTGAAGCGATTAAAAAGTTTGATTTAAGAACATTATTTTCTAATCTGTATAAAAATCTTTCTAAACTTGCTGAATCAACGTCAGAGTAAAATTCTATAACATCTTGTTTTACGTTTAAACCGTTAATTGACAGCATGTGTTCAACAGTGTGTTTAGAACCGCCGATACCCATTACGCTGAGTTTTTCTGCACCTGTCTGAGCTTTCAGCCCGCAAGCAAGTTTATAAATTTCATCAACTCTTTTAGCTTGTTCTTGAGGCAGGTTTACCCAGTTTAAAAACTGTCCTTTTTTGTTAGCTCTTGATGAAAATTCGTTCACAAATTCAGAGATCTTTGATGAATATTGAGAGAAATCCACACCTGTGAATTTAGCTGTTACATTCGCATTTTTAGTCAACATAATATCCTCTTTCTTAAGTTATAATTTTTACAATTATATTTTACTATAAAATTTATTTTTAAGATAAAAACGGGTATAAAATTATTAACACTTAACTTTTTATAAATTATGCGTTATCATGGTAATGTAACTAAAATCAGGAAATCGAGAACTATATGAAATCAATAAAAGAACTTTCAACCGAAACAAAAATACTGGACAGATTAAAAAACATTCCTATATGTTTGGAAATGGTGAAATATTTATTTGCGGACGAAGAACTGCAAGAGATGCAGGAATATGCAAATAATGTTTCTATCAGAAGACTCGGATATAATGACCACGGACCTGTTCATATGCGTCAGGTTGTGGGTAATGCTATAAAAATGCTGAATATTCTTCATGATGCGGGAATTAGAACATCTCTTGAAATTGAAGAAACAGGAAATTTTGAAGACAGTATGTGTGCTGTTATTCTTGCAGGTTTGATGCATGATTTGGGAATGGCAATCGGACGTCAGGGGCATGAAGAAATGTCCGTACTTCTTGCTCAGCCTATTATCGACAGAACATTGATGCATATTTTTCCTGATAATCTTCACAGACGTGTAATTATTAAATCAGTTGCAACGGAAGCTATTATCGGTCATATGTCATCCAGAAAAATTCACTCAATAGAAGCAGGTATTCTTTTGATTGCAGACGGTTGCGATATGACAAAGGGACGTGCAAGAATTCCTATGGCTATTAACACAACTCCAAAAGTCGGTGATATTCATAAATATTCTGCTAACGCAATTAACAGAATAGGAATACATCGTGGTGAAAGAAAGCCTATAAAAATTGATATTGAAATGTCAGGGGATGTAGGATTTTTCCAAATAGAAGAAGTTCTTTTGACCAAAATCGATTCAAGTCCTGCAAAAGAATACGTTGAATTATATGCAGGCGTTGCAGGTCAGGAACGTAAGTGTTACTTATAGCTTTTATTTCAAATATTTTTGCAGGATAAGCTTTTTCAAAGCTCTTGAATGAACGGCATGAGGCTCTATTTCAATAACTTTATCGAGATAATTCAATGCGCCTCCGTAATCTTTCAGTTTCTTTTTTATTAATGCCGCATAGAAATATGCATCAACAAATTTTGAATCAAGTTCTATTGCTGTTTCAAGGTCTTGTAATGCTTTATTTAATTCTTCTTCATCTGCGTTTTCATCAGCAAGAATTGTCTGTGCCCTGTTAAAGTATGCATCAACCATTTGAGGACATATTACAATTGCCTTTGAATAGTTTTCATAAGCTTCTTCAAGTCTGTTTAAGTTGTGGTATGCTATTGCTTTTGAAAAATGTGCAAGTGCATAAGTGGGATTTAAGTTTATAGCTTTGCTAAAATTTTCAACAGCTTCTTCAAAATTCCCTTTATTTGTTTCGGTTATCCCGAGATTTGTATAATATTTGTAATCGTGTTCGTCTGTCATAAGATTTGCTCCTTTAAGTATAATAAGCAAAATATTAAATATTTACAATTACCCGTTTTATACTTTATGATATGATTTAAATAAAAGGAGACATTTTATGCCGATTGATTTTAATTCTCACGTAAATTTTTTGAATAGCTACAACAAACCTGTACAGTCAAATCTAATACAGCAGGCTCTTATTTCTTCAAAGCCCGTTAAAGATACATTTACAAAAAGTGTACAGACTTCTGACGGCAATTTTGATAAAGATTACGAAGGAATAAAAATTGAACGTAAGTCATTCGGAACAATTAAAAAGACAGGACAGGAAGCTGTTTTGTATACTATAACAAATAAAAACGGAGCAAGTGTTGATTTGTCGACATTCGGTGCAACAATCACTTCAATAAAAGTTCCCGACAAAAACGGCAGAATAAAAGATGTAACCCAGGGGTATAATTCCGTAACTCCTTATGAGCAGGCGCCTGTCGGTCATGCAGGCGGAACAATCGGACCTTGCGCTAATAAAATCAGCAGCGGAACTTTTAAGATAAATGAGAAAGAATACAAACTCGAATGCAATAAAGACGGAGGAAAAACACATTCTCACGGGGGGTCTGACGGGTTTGACGTTAAAAATTGGGATGCTGAAATTTTAAAAGACGGTATAAAATTTACTTATAATAAAAAAGATATGGAAAGCGGCTACCCCGGTAATGTAAAGGTTTCTGTTACATATAAGTTTGATAATGACAACAGGCTGCATATTAAATACCATGCACAATCCGACAGCGACACACTGGTTAATCTTACAAACCATACTTATTTCAATCTTGACGGTGCGGAAAATACCGAAGAAAATTCAGTCTTAAACCACATTGTAGAGCTCGAAAATTCTTCGCATTATACTGTTAATAACGAAATAGCCGTGCCTACAGGCGAAATTGCTTCTGTTGAAGGAACTCCTTTTGATTTTAGAGAAGAACGCAAGATTTCTGAAATGATTGATAAAAAATCAGACCAGCTGGAAATCGGTTCGGGATTTGACCAAAATTACTGTATAGACGGCTATGACGGTAAGAAAATGATTAAGATTGCAGAAGTTAAATCCGAAAAAACAGGGATTAAACTCGAAGTTGAAACTAACCTTCCGGGCTTTCAATTTTATACTGCAAATCATTTGGGCAAATCAGCACAGCCGGAAGGAAAAGACGGCAAAAGATACGAGAAACGTTCCGCTTTTTGTATAGAACCTCAATTTTATCCCAATGCGATTAATACTGAAGCATTTAAAGAAAAACCCGTTTTGAAAAAAGGCGAGACTTTTGACAGGGAAATAATTTATTCTTTTGAAACAGATGATTAATAAAAAATATTTATGATATTCTATATTAATAAATGAGTCAGTATTAGGGAGAAATTCTATGTACAATTTTAAAGTTGATGAAGAAAAATGTATTCATTGCGGTCTTTGTGTAAAAGATTGCTCTGCAAAAGCTCTTGAATTTAACGAAGACAAAATACCTGAAATTAATGAAGATGCCTGTTTTAAATGCCAGCATTGTTTTGCTGTTTGTCCTGCGGGAGCAATTTCAATTTTTGATAAAACCCCGGAAAATTCGGATGCTGTTGAAGAACAAAATTCGGAAAAGCTTCTAAATCTGATTAAAAGCAGAAGAAGTATAAGACATTACAAGCAGGAAAATCTTTCATCAGAAAAGATGGAGAAGCTTAAAAATATGCTTAACTGGGTTCCTACAGGATGTAATAATCACAAACTCCATTTCTCTTTCATTGATGATATTGATGTTATGAACGAATTCAGAGGGTATGTTAACAGCAAGATTATGGATGCTCTGACAAAAACTCCAGTAAAAGCCATAGCAAATAAATTCGGTAGATACAAAAATGCTTTTATGAACGGAGAAGATATCGTGTTTAGAGGAGCTCCTCACATGGTAGTTGTTTCTACACCCGTTAATGCTCCCTGCTATAACGTAGATCCGATAATTGCATTGAGTTACTTTGAACTTTATGCACACAGCTTGAATGTGGGAGCTTGCTGGTGCGGGCTTGCTGAATTCTGCCTGATTGTTATGCCTGAACTCTGTGAATATCTTCAGGTGCCTGAAAATTACAAAGCATCTTACGTTATGCTGTTTGGAGAACCGGATATTAAATACGCAAGAACAGTTCAGCCTGAACCGTTTCAAATAGTTTCCGTGAAGAAAAACGGTGTGAAGAAATTAGGGTTTATGAAAAAAATGAAACGTTATTCGTGGAATTTAAAATAAATAAAAAGAACGGTTACATTAACCGTTCTTTTTATCTTGAGTATTTTCTTGTCATTATAACATTTCCGTATTCATCAAACGCATTGCTTTTTATCCAGTGTGCGATAAGCCTTCCGTTTCCGCTAAAGATAAAGGTTTCATCTTTGGAAACTTTTAGTCCCATATTTACAAGAGTGCCTGAGGTGTTATATTTGTAAAATTTACAGGGATAATCTAAATTTTCTTTTTCTTCTGCATAGAGCAATTTGCCGTTTTTTGTGTAATACCAGACATGATATTTATCGTCGTTATACATAACAGCATAAGTCGAATCAGAGAAGAATGCGAGCATTCTGTCTTCAAGAGATGCTTTTCCTGTAGCCAGATAAGTCATGTTTTCTTTGTAATTTTCATCGGTAAGGTATTGTGCAATAAGTTCAGGGTTAAGCCTTTGAACGGGTTTGCTCATAAGTTCTTCTCTTGCAGAACTTACATCAAACTGAATGCCGCCTTTTATGACATTTTCAGCCTGTACAGGCATGGAAAGTATTATTAATGTTATTATCAGAAATATTTTTTTCATATCTTAATATCTTATTTAATCAGGTTTTGTTATTTTGCAATATTTAGCATACAATAATTTACGGGAGAAAGCAAATTATGGAAAAAATAATACAATACAAAACCACGGGAACCTGCTGTCATCTTATGCAGGTAAAGATTGATGACGACACAATTACCGATGTTGACTTCATCGGCGGCTGCAGCGGTAATCTGCAAGGAATAAAAAGTCTTGTTAAAGGCATGAAAATTGATGATGTAATAACTAGACTTTCGGGTATAAAATGCGGGGACAAATGCACAAGCTGTCCTGACCAGCTAGCCCAGTGTCTGAGCAGTTTTAAAGCTAAAGTTTAAAGAAAAATTACACCGTTGTTCATCCAATCGGTGTTTTTTTATTAATCAGTCGGGTAATTGCCCATTTTTTATGATGAGGTTTAAATATAATTACTAAATCTTTTTCATACTTCCAGCTATTCTTAATTCCAACGGAGCTTTTTGCCCTCTGCGGAGATTTTCAAATCAGATTGAAAATTTTAAACAGGGACTCAGGCTCCTTTTTTTTATGCTATACACGCATACCTGCGTTGCATTATATCGCTTGCGGCAATTTATAAATTTAATTTTTCATGCTATTATAGTTTTACGAAAGGGGTTTACTATGAAAAAATTTATATTAACGTTAGGTATATTGTTATTTGCATGTCCTGCATTTGCAGCTAAAATGACACCTGTTTTAAGCAGTACACAGGTTGTTTATTCGCCTGTTGCAAATGTTTGGTCTACAGGTTCAATGGTAGAAGACAGAATTGTTTTGTCTAAAAAAACTTCTCCGGGAACAGGTAATTACTCAATATATTCATACGATAACGGTAAAAATGAGTTTATGCTGGGCTCTGATTATGAGTTCATTTATAACGGAAGATTAATTGCCTGCCATAACGCTGATTTAAAGATTTTTGAAGTAGTATACAACGGTACTGGTTTTGAAGAAAAAGAATTGACGGAAGGTCAAATCAAAGAGATTTTCCCTGATGCGGAAATCCTTTTGATTTCACATTTTATAGATAACAAAATTAGTGTCAGAAAATCTCCTTTCAAGAAAAAAGATTTTCTTTTGCTGAATGACACAAATAAAAATTTCCATAAATATTCATTCCACCCGCAAAGCGTTAAATATTCACCGGTAGCAGGTCTGTTTAAGGCTTCAACAGTCGGAAAAATTATTTTCTCACATTATAATGAAGATAAATATATTATCAATGTAAGAAATGTTTACAGAAGAATACAATTGCTTGATTCAGCTTATGACGGCTAACAGGTTATGTTCTGTTTATAAATTTCTTCACGTTTTTTGATTACAACAGGATTTTTAAGATATTCGTCGTATTTGTTGCGCATATTTATGTAACCTTTCGGCGAAATCTCGATAATTCTGTCAGCAACGGTTTGTATCAGCTGGTAATCCTGCGAAGTGAAAAGGATTGTACCCGGAAAGTCTATAAGCGAGTTGTTTAAGGCTGTAATGCTTTCCAAATCAAGGTGGTTTGTAGGCTCGTCAAAAATCATTACGTTAGCTTCAGCAATCATCATTTTTGCTAAGATACATCTTACTTTTTCGCCTCCTGAAAGCACATTTACTTTTTTGTCTGCATCGTCGCCGGTAAACAACATTCTGCCTAAATAGCCACGTAAAAAGTTTACATGCTGGTCAGGTGAATACTGTGCAAGCCACTGCATAATATTTTTGTCGTTTTCAAAATAGAAATTGTTATCTTTCGGAAAATAAGAATGAGTTGCTGTTACGCCCCAGTTAACTTCGCCGCTGTCGGCTTCAACTCTGCCTTCAATTATTTCAAACAGGTTTGTGATAATGAACGGGTCACGTGCTATGAATGCAACTTTTTCGCCCTGATTAATTTCAAAACTCAAATTCTTAATTAAAAGTTCACCGTCAACTGATTTATTAAGATTTTTTATGGTCAAAACATCTTTACCGGGGATTTTGTTATATGTAAATCTTATTCTCGGATATTGTCTTGAGGATGGTTTAATTTCTTCCAGTGACAGTTTATCCAGCATATTTTTTCTGGAAGTTGCCTGTTTGGCTTTTGATGCGTTTGCGCTGAACCTTGCAATAAACGCTTTTAATTCTTCCATTTTTTCTTCTGTTTTCTTATTTTGTTCTTCTTTTTGTTTTTGGATTAACTGGCTTGCCTGTGACCAGAAAGAATAATTACCTGTGTAGAGCTGAATATTTTTGTAATCAATATCAGCCATGTGGGTACAGACATTGTCCAAAAATTTTCTGTCGTGAGAAACTACGATTACGAGGTTTTGGAAATTAATAAGAAATTCTTCAAGCCATGCAATTGTATTCAAATCAAGGTGGTTTGTAGGCTCGTCAAGGAGAAGTATATCAGGATTGCCGAATAATGCCTGAGCTAATAACACACGCACCTTCTCGCTGCCTGCAAGCTCTGACATTTGTTCATAATGCAATTCATCAGGAATACCTAAATCAGACAACAATGATGCTGCCATTGCTTCTGCCTGCCAGCCGTCAAGTTCTGCGAATTCTTCTTCAAGATGTGCTACTTTTATGCCGTCTTCATCGTTGAAATCGGGTTTTGCATAAAGTGCATCACGTTCCTGCATTATGTCATAAAGTTTTTTGTGTCCCATAATTACTGTATCAATAACTTTAAAATCATCGAATGCGAAGTGGTCTTGTCTGAGAACAGCAATTCTTTGACCTTTGGATATGTGAACTTCACCGGAAGTCGGTTCAATATCACCTGAAATAACTTTCAACAGTGTACTTTTGCCTGCTCCGTTTGCGCCTATAACGCCGTAGCAGTTTCCGGGAGTAAATTTTATGCTTACATTTTCAAATAATGTTTGTGAACCGAATCTTACGGTTAATTTATTAGTGGTTATCATATCTTTTTCCTATTTATATTTTTCAGCTGTTTAAGATTATATTATAAAAATAAATAATTGTGTAGGCAGATAATCTTTTGGCTAATGCGAATATTCATAAAAAATCAGAAAATATTTTTATGAAAGTTCAACCTGTAAAAATTAATGTAAATAAACCTTTACCCCGAAAGGTTCAACCCACGCAAATATCAGAACAGGTCAAGACACCTGTAAAAGATGCACTGATAGTTCTGGGCTATACGAGTTTGCCCATCGCAATTTATGAAGGTTATTGTCAGCTGAAAAGCTATATTAAAAAGAAGAGAGGCTAATAAAGCTCCTGTTTTTTAATGCTTTCGCCGAGAAGTTCGAATGAACCTTTTACTACGACTTCTTCGCCTGCTTTTATACCTGAGATTATTTGTGAGTATTTATCGTTCTTTTTGCCGATTTCAACTTTGCGTTCTTCATATGTGTGAGGTTTAACTTTAACGTAGGCAAAATTGTAGTCGCCGTATTTTTCAACGGCATCGTTAGGAATTGCAAGCACATTTATTATGCCTGTGTTTACAAACATTTCGGCATACATATTCGGTTTAATTTTGAAATCTTTGTTCGGAATATCAGCACGTACTTCAAGGGTTTTGGTTGTGTTGTCAAGAATAGGGGAAACGTAGGAAAGTACGCCGTTTATTGTTCCTGATTTTTCTTCCAGCGTTCCTGTAACTGCTTCTCCGAGATGAAGGTTAGATGAGTCTTTTTCAAAGGCATAACCTACAAGCCAAATTGTTGAAAGATCGGCGAGATTAAAAAGCTCTCTGTTTTTTTCTACAATTTCACCCGGGTTAACTTTTCTTTCAAGCAATACTCCGTTTTTGCTTGATTTTAAGGTAACGTAAGGATAAATTTGTTTTGTTTTCAAAACATTATCAAGGCTTCCTCCATAGACTGCAAGTCTTTGTTTATAAACCTGAATTAGTGCGGAACGTTTGGTATACAGTGCATTCAAATTTGCACTGTCTTTGCGCATTTGTGCGTTTGCTATTTCGTATTCGGCACGGGAAGATATTTTTTCGTTGTAAAGAGTTTTTTCTCTGTTAAAAGTTTGTTTTGATAAATCAAACTGTGCTTTCATTTCATTAATATTTGCATCAATTTCAAGAATTTTTTCTAAGAATTCTAATTGAATTTGGCTTATTTCATCTGATTTAATTTGTACAATCGGCTGTCCTTTTTCCAATTCTGCGCCCGGTTCTACGTAGACTTCGGTAATTTTTCCGTCAATCGGCGAATAAATCCTTTCAACTGACTGGTTTCTTGCTTTGAATTGAGCGGGAATAGTTATTTGGAGTTCAATATCCATTTGTGATAGCGGAGAAGTTTCAATTTTAGCATTCTTTTCCTGTGCTTCTGTCAGGGTAAGCAGTTTGTTTACGGAATGTGTTTCTTGTTTCATTGAACAGCCTGTGAAAACAAACATTAGTGATAAAATTATTAACAGTTTAATAGCTTTCATTTTTATTCTCCATTAAGTTATATAATAGCGGAATTAAAAATATTGTAAAGACAGTTCCTACTGACAGTCCGCCGATAATTGCTATAGCAAAAGGTTTTTGGCTTTGTGCGCCGATACCGTTTGACAATGCGGCAGGAAACAATCCTAATATTGCAACAAGAGAGGCTGTTAATACAGGTCTTAATTTTTGTACTGCTCCGCATATAGCTGCATCGGAAGAATTACCTGAATACTTGTGCTGTCTTATGATTGATGATAAAAGGATTACGCCGTTTTGAATAGAAACACCGATTGCCGCAATAAATCCCACACCTGCTGATATTGAAAAATAAGTTCTTGTAACAAACAATGCAAAAATACATCCAGAAAGGGTTACAAGTATTGTAGACATAGCAATCAGCACGTGTTTCTTGTTTTTGTAATTCATGTGTAGTATTAATCCGATTAAAATCAAAGTTATCGGCAAGATTATTGCCAGACGGGTGTTTGCGTGCTGCTGACTTTCTGACTGTCCTGCCCATTTAAGCTGATATTCATCAGGCAGATTTAATTTTTTATCTAAAAGTTTTTCGGCATCTTTTACTGTAGAACCCAAATCACGTCCTCTTATGTTAAATCTTACGATAGCAACACGGGAGTTTTCGCTTCTTGTAATAATCATTGCGCCGTTATCCGTGGTTATTTCGGTTACATTGCTTAAGGGAACGGATATTCCCTCGGGAGTTTTCACAATAATATTCTGAACTTTTCTCAGAGAATCTCTGTCATTTGGCTCAAGTCGTAAAAATACATCAAAACGTTTTTCGTTTTCAAGAACCTGAGTTGCGTTTTTACCGCCGATTGCGATTTCTACAACTTTTTGAATGTCGTCGCTTCTCAAGCCGTAGCGTGCAGCTTTTACTCTGTCAATTTTAATCTGATATTGAGGCTGACCGATAATCTGGTCATACGATAAATCCACAATACCTTTTACGCTTGAAAGTAAAGCGATACTCTCATCCTGAAGTTTTTGAAGTTCATACAAATCAGTGCCGTAGATTTTCAGAACAACCTGACCTTTTGAACCTGAAACCGCTTCTTCAACGTTATCCTGAATGTATTGCGTAAAATATGTCGTAATACCTGGTATATCGGACAATTTTTGTGACATATCTTCGATAAGCTTTTGCTTGTTACCGTGCCATTTCCATCTCCAGTCTCTGGCAAGCTTTAAATCAACCATGTTCTCAATGTTGCTTAAAAGGTTGGGATCTGTTCCGTCATCAGCAGAACCTATGTGAGAAATTACATTTTTAACTTCAGGGTATTGAAGTAAAATTTCTCTTACCTGTCTTGCCACATCAACAGAGTGGGCAATAGTTGTGCTTCTCGGTAATACTGTAACCCTTAGCCAGATATTTCCTTCATCAAGGTTTGGCAAAAATTCGGAACCGGTGAAGCAGAATAGTGTTAGTGCTGCTGCAAACATTACACAAACAGTTGTGAGGAATTTTTTCGGATATGCAAAAACTTTGTGTAAAAACTTCACGTAAGTATCGGAAATTTTGCTCATTATCTCTTTGTGCTTTAGATGTAATTTCGAGTTTTCTTCGTGGTTTTTATTGGGAATATAAATCGAAGCAATTGCGGGGAGGAATAACAATGATGCTATAACGGCACCTATGAGCGAAAATCCCATTGTAAAAGCAAGCGGGTGGAAAAGTTTTCCGGCAACACCGTCAAAAGCAAAGATAGGTAAGAAACAGCAGAGGATAATCAGTGTTGAAAATATAATTACACTTCCGACCTCTCTTACGGCTTTATAAATCAATGCTTCTTTTTTATTCTGATTAAGCGTTCCTTTATAGTTTGTTATGCATCTGTGAATATTTTCCATAAGGATTACTGCGCCGTCTACGATAATCCCGAAGTCTACAGCACCCATACTCAAAAGGTTGGCAGGTATATTAAACAACCTGAATAAAAGAAAAGCAAAACCTAATGCCAGAGGAATTACAAGCGAGGCAATAAGTGTTATTCGTAAATCCAAAATAAATGCGAATAGAACTATTATGACAAAAATAATTCCGACAACAACGTTATGTCCGATTGTGTGCATTGTGTTATGTATAAGCTCGCTTCTTTCGTAAAACGGTACAAGATGTACACCTTTTGGAAGACGGGATTTTATATCGGGAAGTTTTTGTTCAAGATTTTTAATAGTTTTTGTGGGGTTTTCCCCTTTTCTCATCAAAACTATTCCCTCGATTGCATCGTTGTCATAGTTTTTTCCTACCTGACCAATTCTTACGGCAGGTTCAATGACTACCTGACCGATATCTTTCACACGGATAGGAATGCCGTTTCTTGATGTAATAACGGTGTTTTCAATGCTTTCTATACTTGAATACAGCCCAAGACCTCTTACGATATACGCCTGATCGTTGTTGGAAATGTAATGACCGCCGCCTGTAGAGTTTGAAGCTTTTATTGCATCAAAAATTTCACCCACATCAAGGTTATAGAAACGGATTTTTTCGTGGTTAATAATTACTTTATAAGTTTTTATCGGTCCGCCGAAACTGTTTACATCAATAATTCCGTCTACCTGTTTAAAAGCTTTTTCCATTTGCCAGTCTTCAATTGCTTTTAAGGTCATGGGGTTGTAATAATCCGATTCCAGTGTGTAGCGGTAGATTTCACCTATTGCGGATGCATCGGGTCCTAAGACGGGTTTAATTCCTTCGGGAAGTTCGGTCTGATAAATTCTTTCAAGCACCTGCTGTCTTATCTGCTGCGAGGGTAGTCCGTCTTCAAAAACTATTTTTATTACTGACAGCCCGAAAAGAGAACTCGAATAAAGCTTTTTTTCTTTAGGTATTCCGTTTAAGTTTTTTTCTAACGGTATTGTAGCGAGGCGTTCGACTTCTTCCGCTGATTTGCCCGGCATTTGCGTAATCACCTGAACCATAGGGTTTGTAAAATCCGGGTATGCTTCAATGTCAAGATTTTTCAGGCAGTAAATACCTGAAAATATTAAAATCAATGCGATTGTTGCAGAAATAAATTTTTTCTTTACAGCGAGTTTAATCAGGTTGTTAAATAGTTTCAAGGTTAAACTCCTCCGTATTGGTTTCTCTTAAAAAATCAATCCAGCAGTTGTAATATTCTGCTAAAGCGTATGTGTAGCCTACAATTATTGATTTGTAAGACTGTTCCATTACAATCAGTGAAGTTAGGTTTGATTTGCCGGCTTCGTAGCTGCGTTTGGAAAGTTTTATCATTTCTTCAGAGCTTTTTAAAAGTTTTTCGTTATAATAGTTGAGATTTAATTTTGCAGTAACAAATTTTTCATAAGCACTGTTTAAATCTTTTACTGCCTTATTTTCGGTGGACATATAATTTAAATAAGCTTTGTCAACTTCCAATTTGGCATTTTTAATTTCCGGTTTGTATGTATATAAAAGCGGAATGTTTACAAGACTGGCACCTGCGTAAGCTCCGTTTTTAAAAGTTCCGTCTTCGCTGAAACTTTTGTTTTGATAACCGTAGCCGCCCTGAATTGCCAAATCAGGAATACGCTGTCTTGCAACAACTTTAAGATTTTTTTGTGCAACATCTATTTGCTGTTTAGCTATTTTTATATCAAATCTGTTTTTTAACGTGTTTTCTGTTATTTCGTCAAAAGAAGGCATTTCAATATTCGGTTTCGGGGTTAAAAGAGCAAGGAAGTTGTCTTTGTCGTTAAACAGTTCATCTGCGGAATCAAATTGAATGCCGGTTTTTTCTTTAGGGTTAATTGTTTTGTTGAATTCAACAGAGGCTGTTTTTACATTGACTTTTGCTGTGTTAACCTGAGTAATCATCTGGTTTAATGCAATTTCTGCCTGAATTACATCCATTTCCGGAGAGGCGCCTGCTGCAACACGTTTTTTTGCAATGTTTAAAAGTTCTTCCAGCAATTGCTGCTGCTGTTCAAGAGCATTCAGGACGGATTTTGCCGCAACAAGATTTACATAAGCCTCTCTTACATCCATTTTTAAATCAAATTCAAAATAACCTGCATTTTGTTTTGCAAGTTCAAGATTTGATTTCGCCAGTTTTTTGCGTGCTCCTCTTTTAGCGATTTCAATGGTTTCCGATAAACCTATCTGCTGCGGGTTGCCTCTGCCTGCGGAGCCGAAGTTGTAAAATATGTTGAAATCGGGGTTTTGAAGCCTGTTTGCCTCTTTAATCTTATTTTTTGCTATATCAATATCAAGCTTTGCGGATTTATAGTCAATATTGTTTTGCACTGCCAAATCTAGTGCCTGCGGTAATGAAATTTTTTCGGGGATATCAACCGCATAGCTTGCTGAAACAAGACATATATTCAGAAATAGTGTAATTAAAAACTTTTTCATTCTGTCTTTCTTTCAATGTGATTTGTATAAGGATTATATCATTAAAAATGAGGTATGCAAAAATATTAATAAATCTGCGGATTTTTGTAAATACATTTAGAGTTATGATTTTTGTATGCATAATAACGGGAAAAAAGGTCAATTAATAAAATATATTTCTTCAAAACCCGTGATTGAAAAAACTGTTAATCAATCAAGAGTTTTCGAAATTAACGATAAAAAGATATCCGATGAGTTTGTTTATCTTACCTCACGTGATTTGAGAGCGGAAGACAATTTTGCGCTTAATTTTGTGCGGGAAAAAGCTAAAGATTTTAAAGTTGTTCATCTTAAAAAGAATTTTGAAACAGAGGGAAAAAATAATTTTTATTTGGAAAATCTTGAAATTCTCAGAAAGAATTACGAACTCCAAAACATTGATTTTGAGGTTAAAGATGAAAATATAGCTGATTTTTTGTCAGGCTTAAAAAATCAAACCATTGTAACAGATTTTAATCCCCTTATCAACTCTGATGTTTTTGAGAATTATCAGGGAAAGGTTTATGAAGTTGATACGCATAATATTATTCCCGCAAGAATAGCATCTGAAAAGCAGGAATACAGCGCATTTACTTTCCGTAAAAAAGTTTATGACAAAATTTATGAATACCTGACAGATTTTCCCAAAATTAAATTTAGCAAAAACAAGGGTTACGCAATCCTTGAAGACTTTGTCAAAAACAAATTAAAAGACTATCCGAAAGACAAAAATAATCCTGACTTAAGAGGAACTTCCAACCTGTCGCCTTATTTTAATTTCGGATTTCTATCGCCGCAAAGAGCTGCAATTGAGGTTTTAAAATCCGATGCACCTTATGAAAGCAAAGAAGTTTACCTTGAAGAACTTATAGTACGTGCTGAGTTATCTGACAATTTTTGTTTATATAATAAAAATTATAAAAGCTTTGACGGGGCGCCTGATTGGGCTAAAAAAACTTTAAATTACCATATTAAAGATTTGCGTCCGCATATTTTTTCGCAGGAACAGCTTGAAAATGCCCGAAGTTACGACGAATTGTGGAATGCTACACAAAAGCAGCTTATAGAAGAAGGTAAAATTCACGGGTACCTTCGTATGTTTTGGGCTAAAAAGCTTCTTGAATGGACAAATACACCTTATGAAGCTGTTGATATTGCAGTATATTTGAATGATAAATACGCTTACGACGGCGAAAGCCCCAACGGTTATGTGGGAATACTGTGGTCAATCGCAGGGTTGCACGACAGACCGTTTATGAATATGCCTGTAACAGGCGAAATAAGAAGATTGACAGGTATAAAAGGAAAAGCGGAACGTGAAAAATATATCAAAAGATATTTATGATAAAATAATTTTATGATTGATACGGTTATTTTTGATTTGGACGGAACACTTTTAAATACACTGGAAGATTTAAGAAACAGCACTAATTTTGCATTGAGTGAGTTTGGTTTTCCGAAACGTTCGCTTGAAGAAGTGAGAAGTTTTGTCGGCAACGGCGTAAGAAAGCTTATAGAAAGGGCTGTTCCTCAATCATGCGATAAAGAAACTACAGAAAAATGTCTTGAAATTTTCAAGAAAAACTACTCTGAAAATATGTATAATAACACTGCACCTTACAATAGTATCTTAGAGATACTGAAAGATTTGCGCAACAATGGTCTGAAAATCGGTGTGGTGTCTAATAAGTTCGATTCTGCCGTTAAAGAATTATGTAAAAAATATTTTGAAGATTTGGTTGATATTGCAATCGGTCAAGCCGGTGATGTTCCTAAAAAACCTGCTCCCGACGGTGTTTTAAAAGCAATAAAACTTCTTGGTGCAGAAAATATTGTTTATGTAGGAGATTCCGGGGTGGATGTTCAAACCGCAAAAAATGCTAATATACCGTGCATAGGTGTTACCTGGGGTTTTCGTGATAAAAAAGATCTGAAAGGCGCAGACTTTATAATTGATAATCCTCATGATATAATTAACATAATCAGGAGTATGTAATGGAAAAATTATCTTTTAGTTTGGAAGATTATATTGAAGAAATTTATAATCAGGTGTTAAAAAACGGACAGGCAAAGGTTACGGCTATTGCAGAAGCTCTTTGCGTAAGAAAAGCCTCCGTAACAGGAGCTTTAAACATTTTGTCCGAAAAAAAACTTATTAATTATGCTCCCTATTCACCAATTACGCTTACTGCTCAAGGGGAAAAAATAGCCAAAGAAATTTTAAAAAAACACGAAAATATATCGGAATTTTTTATCGAAGTATTAAATATTCCTAAAGAAGAAGCGCTTGAGATTGCCTGTAAAATGGAGCATATTGTTTCCGATAAGCTTTTTGATAATATGATGAAACTTACCGATTATGTGAAATCATCGAATTTTGATTTGACAAAAATATATTAAGATTTTTTTCACAAACACCTTGACAAAATTATTTCTTTCGTATAAAGTTAGTCATGCCTAACAAATAAAACTGAGGAAATATATGAAAATCTCTACCATTTGCAAATATGTTGATCAACCGATGATTTTGAACAAATTAGATCAAAAGATGCCTCTTCTTCTCATAGGTGCAGGCAGTGCATACGGTATTGCAGACAGTTTCCGAAAGTCTGATGAAAAGAAACATAAAAATTTAAAAAATGCCATTGTAATTTCAAGTACAATCGGAGCATCTTTATTAGGCACAAGAGGATTGAAAATCGGCGGTAAAAAGATTTTTAACGGACTTATGGAAAGAGTTCCGTTTACAGAACTACAAAAGGTTCAGACAGAAGCCGTTGAAAAATATTTGGAAAAAACAAAAATAAAAGATGCAAATATTATAAAAGCTTTAGAAACTGCCAAATTAAAAGAACTTTCACCAAAACAAATTGATATATTAATTGGCAATCTTCCTAAATCTCCTGAGAAGGATGAGCTTTTCAGCGTGATATTACCTGAGAAGAAGAACCTGAATTCAAAGGAGATTTTCTCTGAAATTAAACGACTGTCTCTTTTAGGTTTAATACCTGTAGCCGGAGGGGTTGCGGGCGGCATAATTGCTGATAAGACTACACATACTGACTCAAAAAAACAGACCGCAAACAAGGTCAAGGAGGGCTTGTACCAGTATCTTGCAAATATCTTCCTATGTAATGTGGGTGCAGGTACAGCTCTTTTTCTTTCAGAAAGGTTAGAAAAAGCAGGAAAAATCAAACCTCTTACACCAATGAAAAAGTTAGCCGTAATATTAACAGGTATAACCGCAACAGGTATTATCGGAGGGAGTTATATTGCAAACTATGTAAGTAAAAAATGTATTAATCCTATGTTTGGCGAGTCGGGCAAAAACAAAATATACGGCGAACGCAAGCCTGAGGCATTAGATATTGCGCTTCATGCGGATGATATTGCTACTGCCGGTATTTTATCGGGATTTAAATGGATTGAGCCTGCTCTGCCTTTCATGTATTTTATATCGGGATACAGAGCAGGAATAGGTTACCGAAACGGGGAAAATAAAATGCATAGTCATAAGATGTAATAAAAAAAGAAATTTTCTACGCACACCTTCTTATACAAACGAGCCTCTGCAATTTGCAGAGGCTCAAACATTTATTTTTCATGTTCTTTGACATAATCGTTTATCAGTTTTGTACCGAGATTGCCAGCCGTACGATTTTGTTCTTCAGCTAATTTTTTGAATTTGTCATAAATGTTTTGGTCAACAAGTAAAACAAATCTTTTTTTAGAATTTTTTATCTCTTTCAATTTTAACCTCATTGCAATAAAATGGTAACTATATTGTAATAATACTTAATCTAAAACTAAAAAACAATTGCAAGTTAATTGCAATTTGATTACAATAAAATTGTAATCAACGATTAAAATGGAGATTAACATGGAAGAAACAGAAAAAGTACAAATCGATGAAGCTAGGAGAGCTGTTAAGAAAATGATTGATTTGAACGAGTTGTTTTTAGACTCTGTGAAGTTTAACAGTTGTGAGTGCGCAGATAAATACTCTTATGTATCTATGGAATTTGGAAAATTAACTTGGGTTCTGGCAGAATATTTGGGTATATTTGAAAACACGGATGAGTAAAAACTCAGCTGTAGTATGTTATGGTTTCATTTCCATTATAAAGTCATCCATTACAAAGCCTGAACCGATATCTGTTACAACAGCATCAACAGTTTTAAATCCCCATTTCTCATAAGCTTTTATTGTGTTTATGTTGTATTTGTTTACTGTAAGACGTATGGGTTTGTGCTGTGATAATTGTTTGATTTTTTCAAATGCTTCTGTACCAAGACCTTTATTTCTGTATTCTTTCTTTATATATAACTTTGAAAGAAAAAGGTATTCTTTTTTATCGGAAATCCCGAAATATCCTGCTTTTTCCCCGTCGGAAACTATAAAATAGTATGTGTAATTTTCGTTTTCAATCTGGTTTTTTATTGCGTGTTCCGATTGAAAATTTTCGACCATAAAGTCAATCTGTTCGGGTGAAAGAATGCAAGTCCAGTATTCATGCCATATGCATGAAGCCAGACTTGCAAGTTCTTTTATATTTTTGACTTTTTCGAATGAAGCTGTCATTTACTATCCTATTACAGGTTGTACAAATGTTCTTGCAGCCAAGTCTTTGTCAAGCATTAACAAAGCTTTTTTATCATCGCCGATAAGTCTTAGAGTTGCTAAAACATTTCCTACATTGTCTTCTTCTTCAACCTGTTCTTTCAAATACCAGTTTAAGAAAGACATTGCAGCACGATCTTTTGTTTCTTCTGCAACGTCCATTAAAGCGTTAATTCTTGAAGTTACAAATTCTTCGTGTTCAAGAACCTGTTCGAAAACAGCTAAAGGAGATGACCATTCTGTTTCGGGTTTATCAATTGCTTCAAGAACAACAGTTCCTCCACGCTGGTTCAGATAATCAAACATTCCGAGTGCATGTGCGTGTTCTTCCTGAACCTGTACTGACATCCAGTTTACAAATCCTTTAAGATTTAATCTTTCAAAATATGCCTGCATTGAAAGGTATAAATATTCTGAATATAGTTCTTTGTTAATCTGGTCGTTAAATGCTTTTTCCAATTTTTCATTAATCATATTACTTCCTCCTGTTTCAAATAAATTTTATCACTAAAAAAAATATTATAAACTTTTGTTAACAAATTATTTATTTTTAAGCAATTATAAAAGTTCAGTTTGTTTATAAAATTCACTATGGCTATTAATATTCAAAACAACTATTCTTATCAGTACAGAACAAACAAACTTTCAAGTTGTCCCGTAAAATCGCAACAGCCCTCATTCCGTGGCGGTGCTGTTCAAAGGCTCACAAATATGAATATCGGCATGATGCCGCAAGGATTTATCGGACATGTGAGTTTGCAGAATGTGACAAAAGGCAAAGAAGAATTTATTAATGTCTTTAAATCTTTTGATTGCGGAAATGAAAGATATTACTTCAAAAATAACGATAATGAACTTATCGGCGAATTCATGGCAAAAATTAACAAGTATTTTGATTACGACAAGCTTACATACAAAGAAGATCCAAGCCATGTTTATATAGATGACCTGAGAAATTATTCAAAACCGGATACTCCTTTTCATAATAAAAAATTGGATTATTACAAAGGCTTAGGTACAAGATGTTTGCAGATTGCTCAGAGAAGAAGCGATGAAGCTCAATGTGTCGGCAATTTAAGATTATGTGCGATGCCTCAGGCAAGAGATTTCTATATAAAGAAAATAGGTATGGTTACTGATCCGCATAACCCTTACAGCGGTATGCTTATAATTCCTCCTGATAAAAAAGAACCTTTATCAAGAATGTACGGCGGTCTATAGTTTGGGCAAATTAACAATTCAGGCAATGTAAATTATCTGATGATTATTTATAAGTATTCATGTTATGAATAAAAATGCTGTAAATAAATTATTGGAAGCATTGAATGAAGGTACTAAGCTAAAAAAAGATTCATTCAGTGAATATATTGCTTTTCATGGTATAGGCGCTGCTTACAACAAGCGCTGGCTGGGAAATATTGTTCCTGCCGATTTATTAAGACTTTCCGTAAAAGAGGCTGTAGATATTATTGCTTCAATATCAGAAGGCGGAATATTTTTTGAAGATTTTCCTGATTATATTGAAACCCCGAATTACGGGCATAATTGGGGACGATTGGCAAATTATATTGAAATTAACGACCGTGCAATAGCATATATGGATAATGGCTGTACCTGTAAGGGAATTTTAAGCTGTATAAAACTGCTGCCTGCAATTCCGCCGTCTGCAAGAAGTTTTGCTAACTGCGTAATTTTATCGCAGGTCTGGCAGAATATTTTTGGTGATGCCTATGAAAAAGGTCCGTTTGAGGAGAATTCTATTTACGCATTACGTTTAAATACAAGCTACAGCGACAATATTATAGATTACTCGATTGTGGATAAAATTTCTCCCGAAGAACAATTGAAAGCTTTTGTTGATTTAGCCCATTTCAGGGGATTAAAAGTCGGGTTCAGGCATGTAATTTCCGCTGACCAGATGAAAGTTGCAAAACCGTATCAGGATGATGTTACATTTGATTGGTGCAATCCGGAGCATCAGGAAATTTATATAAACGAATGTGTAAAATTAATGAACCTGGGCTTTGAATGTATGTTTATCGACTCTGCAAAACACATCGGCGGATACGATTGCGAGAATTATACAGGTATAGGAGATTTACCTGAATATCACCAGATGCAGTACATTTTGCATGAAATAAGAAGACGTTCGGGAAAATTTGATATAAGCTTTGTCGGTGAAAAAAGTTCAAATGATTTTCAAAGATATATTGATATGGGACTTAATGCAGGAACTGATTTTATTACAGGCGATAATTTTGATGCCGTAAAAAATTTGTCCGAGCAAATGAAATATTCACGTGTTTATGCGCCCGGTGTTGAAGTTTCAAATGATAATAACGAAGGCGGAATGTCGTATGAGCAGATTTTAAACAGAATACATACTGCATTATTCGGTTATTGTCTGGCAAGTGATAAATTGCCGAGTTTTATGCAGATGAATGATTTATTCCCGCTTCGTTATGATACAAATACTCATCATCTGATGATGACAAACCCTTCGTATTCTACTGACGGCACAGCTTTAAGCCATTGGGAAAATCTTTTTACAAAAGATGACGGAAGGGAATTTAACAAAAAAGCAGGCGAACTTTTTGCCTATGCATTGGAAAAATAACATAAGGAGAAAAAAATGAGTTTTAACCCACTTCAAGAAAAGGGCATACCTTTGGAAAGACAGCTTAGAAGCTGGCATGATATTGTAAAAAGACCCTTTAACAAATATGACATAGACTGTTATTCAAGAACACGCCAAATTTTGATGAACGGTATTGAGGTTGAAGCCTGGAATTTTAAGCACAATTTTGCAAGAACCTGTCCTGATAAGGATGTAAAAAATATTATTGCACTGTCACGCAGAGTGGAAGATATGCAGCAAACAACAGTAAACTGGATGACACCTGCATGCCAGACAGTTCTCGAAACTACTCTCGGATATGAACAGGTCGCAGTTGACTTAACTGCATGGCTTGCCCAAAATGAACCTGATGATTATGTAAAAGAAACATTTAATTTCGGGTTATTGGAAGATTTTGACCACTTATACAGATACAGCCAATGGGCGTATATGGTAGACGGTATTGATCCTGACGATATTTTGCAGGGAATGACCGATGTCGTAATAAGCAGACCTACCCAGAACCACCACAATGACAACGGTTTAAGACTTCGCCGTCATTATGACAGAAAAACTGCTTCTCCTCAAACAAAAGTTAATATCTATACTCTTGTATCAGGCGAACAGCAAACACACAATTTCTACGCAGAACACGGTATGATGTATGCCAACGATGATTTAAGAAGAACTTTCGGTGAAATCTGCGATGTTGAAGAAGAACACGTAACTATGTATGAATCTTTAATTGACCCTAATGAAACACCGTATGAAAAACTTCTTCTTCATGAATTTACTGAAGTTTGTACATACTACAACTGCTATAAAGATGAAGAAGATGACAAGCTTAAACAGATTTGGGAAGAATTTCTGGCGTTCGAACTCGGACACTTACAAATTGCTGCTGACCTGTTAAAGAAACATGAAGGTCGTGATCCTGAAGAAATTATCGGAAACAAAATTGTACTGCCATGTCATTTCGAAACTCAAAAAGAATACGTTACAAATATCTTAGAAAATGAAATTGATAAACGTCTTGACGGAAAAGAAGATATGGGCTACACAACAATAGACAAACTTCCTGATGATTGGGCAAGTTATGATGTTCAGGAAATTGTTAACGGAGAAGGTGCACCTACAGAACAAGTAATTCAGCTTATGAAAACTTCCATCGGCACTGATATTGTAATCGCTGATAACAAACTCAGAAAGAAAGAACCTGCTCTTTTAGAAAAAGGTCTTGAGAAAAAAGCGCAAGCTCCAAATACTGTTACCGTTGAAGATTATGAGGAATTTGTAAAAACGGCTGCGCAGCAGCAAACAGAGATATGAAAAGTTTGTTGAATGTTTACGCAGGTCGTAAAAAAGGAGTTTTAATTATGGATAATAAACTTGAAAAAATTCTTAAAATTATTGCGGTTACAGGTATTGTAACGGCAGGGATTATTTCTGTTGCAAAAAGCGGAATGATTAAAGAAATGCTTCAAAAAATGAAACAAAAAATGAAGCAGGATAATGACAGAGAACGTATGATTTTGATAGCCAAAAAAATTGATATGGATATCAAAAATACAGAAAGACGAACCTCTCCACGTTATCACGAAAGAAATCAGGAAAAATATGATAACATGGATTGGAATACATCATGTGAAAATAATTAAAAGAAGTACCCTTCGGGGTACTTTTTTTATGCTCATAAGGATAATTGATTGAGAAAATAATTTAATCTAAGCTCATTTTCATGGCTAAAAAATTATTTATAGTCTTATTTGTTTTGTTTTTAGTGATTTCCCCTGTTCTGGCAGAAAGTAAGCTTGATTATGTAAATATGGATTTTTGGCACAGATTTGGCGATGATTATCTGTATTGTTATATCAGGCATTCGTTAGAATATAATCATGATCTTAAAAAAGCAAGTCTTAAGGTAGAAGAATACAGGCAGAAAGTTAAAGTTTCGCTTGGAAAAGAATTGCCTTCACTGATGACTGCACCTGCTTATTTAGGGGCGCAAGTTCCTAAGATTGATAATTTTGAACTTGATACAAATGCTTTTATACTGCCGTTTCTGGCAAACTATGAGGCTGATTTTCTCCTAAAAAACCATGATAAAACCGGAAGTGAAAAAAAGAATTACGAGGCTGAGAAATTTCACGAAAAGTCAGTGTATATTTCACTTGCATCTGATATTGCATCCGCTTATGTTAATATAATAAAGTTTGACAAATTGATAGAAATTCAGGAAAAAATTGTCGGGAATAATCAGTCGCTTTATGACAAGACAAAGCTTCGATATGATAACGGAATTTCTTCCGAAACTGATTTGAATAATTCTCAAAAAAATATGATTGATGCTCAAAACGAACTTATTGAGTATGACAAAAACAGACAGAATTTGTTATATGAACTTGCGGTTATGACAGGCGAATGTCCTCAGTGTGTTTACAATATGCAGCGTGGCAGGTTTGATGAATTTTCAAAGGATTATGCGCCGCCCGACTGTATTGCCTCAGATGTAATATTTTCCCGTCCGGATGTTATGGAGTGCGAGAAAAAACTTGAGAAGGCAAAAATTGATATTCGTGTGGCAAAAAAAGAATTTTTTCCGAGATTTAATATTACAGGGGTTTGGATTTTTAACACAATTGCACCCGGGAATTTTTTTAACTGGGAATCAACTCTTGCATCAATTATGGCAGCTGCCGTAACGGATATTTTTGCCGGGGGAAGAAAAATAGCAAATTTGAAAATTAAGAAAGCAGTTTATGAGCAGTTGTTTGAGGATTACAAACAAGTTGATTTAACCGCTCTGAAAGAAGTTAACAGTAGTCTGTATATGCTTAAAAATGATAATCAAAATTATCTTAACATCAAAAGAAAAAATGAGTTTGAGAACAAAAATCTTAATTTGGTTAATATAAGTTTTAATGAAGGGGTTATGTCACAGATGGATGTTATGCAGGGACAGAACAAATTTTATGAGCTTAATAAAGTACTGATTAACAGGCGTGCTGCATACCTTATTGATGTCATAACTTTATATAAAGCTGTCGGGGCAAAGCTTTAAATTAAATGTACTTTTCCGGTTGAATGATCAAAATGACACTTAGCAATTTGTAATCTGTTATGTTTCACCGCATCATTAATAATAACGGAATGCTTCATGAGGTAATCCTCAACCCATTTGGTATGTTCCTGCGCAAAGAAATTATGACAAGTTATATCTTCATCTTTATCAAGTACAGGATATACGCATTTGAGAATAGATGAAAAATCTTTCATTGGCTCAGGGTAATGCTCTTTAGCATACTTCATAACCCCGCAGTCATCGTGTCCTAAAAGAATTAACAGAGGAACCTGTAGTTTTTTCACTGCGTATTCAATACTTTCCACAATATTAGGTCCTGTAGTCATTCCCGCAACTCTTACTACAAAAAGTTCTCCGATACCGCAGTCGAAAATAATTTCAGGCACAACACGACTGTCAGAGCAGGTTAAAACACAAGCATAAGGTTCCTGATGAAATGCAAACTTCTGTAAAGTTTCCAAGCTCATATTTTTTGTTGTGGGAGTACCGTTAACAAAATTTTTGTTGCCTTGTAAAAGTTTAGTAAGCTCTTTTGTTGCTTTTTCTTTCATAAATAATATATTAAGCTATAAATTTTTATAATTCAAGTATTTTACAAGCTAATAATTTACTAACAATATTTATGTTAGAATTAAGACAATATGATTGAGGGAGACTTTATGAAAAAAATTATTGATTTTATTAAAAAATATGATGATATATTCATATTTTCAGGTTTGCTTATTTTATGTTATTTTATATTCTTTTTTAATATAGGCAATTATGCATTAATGGATGTTGATGAAACACGCTATGTATCAATGGCAAGGGATATGTTTCATACAAAAGATTTTATGACTTTATATTTAAACGGCGAATATTTCTTTGAAAAACCGCCTTTGTATTTCTGGGGTGAATGTCTGTCATTTGCTCTTTTCGGAAAAGTTACCGAATTTACTGCAAGGTTTCCGGTGGCTTTATACGGAACTCTTTCCACGCTTCTTGTATATTTTACGGGGAAAAAAATCGTTTCAAGAAGATATGGTTTTATTTCTGCTTTAATTCTTGCAACTACTCTTGAATTTGTAATGCTTGCAAAATTTGCGATACTTGATATTGTGGTGACAACCTGCATAGGTTTTTCTGTTATGTTCGGCTTCTTAACTCAATTTGTAAGCGATAAAAATAAAAAATACATGTGGTGGATGTTCTATATTTTCTCAGGTCTTGCGGTTATGGCTAAGGGAATACCGGGATTTATAGTTCCGTTTGCGATTATGTTTTTTGTTACAATTGCCAACAAAACTTTCAAACAGGTTTTTAAACCGCAGTATATGCTGCCGGGGTTTGTACTTTTCTTTTTAATTGTTTTACCGTGGCATTTGGTTATGTTAAAGCTGCATGATCCGTTGTTTTTTAATGAATATATTATGAAACATCATATAAATCGTTTCTTCAGTTCAAGCCAGATTGATAGAGAACAGCCTTTTTATTTCTATTTTATAACTGTGCTATGGGGATTAATTCCCTGGGTATTCTCTGCAATTGCTGTCGGAGTTACCAAACTTAAATCATTTAAAAAGTTTGCTGTTGAAGAAATGACAAACTCTCAAAAGTTTTTAATGTTCAATGCTATAGCGTTTATTGTAACAATGTTATTCTTCTCATCTTCAAGCACCAAGCTTATTACATATATTCTCCCTGTTTACTTTTTTACAGCTTTTATTATGGGCTTTATATGGGAAGATTACATGTTTAACGGTAAATATAAAAAACCTGTTAATTTATCGGTTTATATTCTTGGAGGTATTTGTATTTTTGCAGGTATTGCTGCGTGTTTCATGCAGTATTATCTTCCTGCTCAAATTTATGCGGATGTTCTTATTATTAAATGGTTTTGTATAGTCCTTGTTATTTTGTTCGGAACCTCAAGCATATTCTTTGCACTAAAAGATAACCCTAAAGGTGTGTTTGCCTGTTATGCGCTTTTGATTATCATAACTTCGGCTTTTGGAACAAAGCTGTTTTATAATATGGATTATGAATTCGGGCAAAACGATTTAATGTATTTTGCGAAATATGCTAAGGAAAACAACAAAAAAATCGTTGTTTTGAACAATGAACGTAAATATTCTGTACTTTATTATTACGGCGGTCCTGTTTATTTCATTTCACAGGATGATAAACAGGAAATGAAGAAGCTGGGTCATATTCTTGATGATCATGATGTTTGGGTAATTGTAAGAGAAAAACAAATGCCGGAAGTTGATAGAACTTTAGATTTTGATATAATACTTGATGGAAGGAAGTTTTCATTGGTAAAGGTTAAATAATGCTGAAAAGGTACAGGGAGTTTTTAAAAAAATTTGATAAAAAACTTGACGGTTATTTTGAAGAGCAGTGCGAGCATATTAAATGCAAACCGGGCTGCTCTGCTTGTTGTGAAGTAGGAGAGTATCCTTTTTCCAGGCTTGAGCTTGAATATATTATGTCAGGATTTGTTGAACTTCCTTTTGGTATAAAGCATGATATAAAAGAAGAAATAAAACGTTTAAAACGTGAAAGACCGAAACTTTATAAATGTCCTTTTCTGGTAAATAATAAGTGCGTGGTTTACGATTATCGTGGAATTGTGTGCAGAACTCACGGTCTTGCCTGGTTTGACGAAGCGGAAGAACGCATAAGACTTCCTTACTGCGTAAATTTAGGGCTTAATTACAGTAAAGTTTTTAACCGTGAAACAGGTGAAGTTCTGTTAGAACATCCCATTAAAGAAAGATTAAGAATAGACAGTATTCTCAGAAGCGATGAGGCAGAAGCTTATGAGCTGGAATGCGGTGAGATTAGACCATTAATCGACTGGTTTTAGCCATTTGGGTGGTTTATGATTTTTTAGCTTGCATAAAAAAATTTTATATGCTAATATAGCTATACATTATTTATCCCATTTATATACTTTAGATATAGAGAAGCATTTTAAAATCCATAGAGATATGGGTTTGCTTTAGTTGAGGTTTTAGATGCGAAAAATTTTAATACTTTTAGTAATAACTTTAATATTGATAATGCCTGAATATAAGGTTTTTGCCTATGCTGTTCAAAACGGTTACACACCTATAAAAACCGTTGACAATTCGAATGATTCGCTTGTATATTTCCAAAGCGGTATATCTAAAGGTAAAATTAATGATTTTACGGGAGCAATTGCGGATTTTTCAAAAGCTGTTTCAACCAATGAAAATTTTGTTCAGGCTTACTGGGCAAGGGGGCTGGCTAAAGCTAAGATAGATGACTTTTCAGGCGCTGTGGAAGATTTTACACGTGTAATTGAAATTGCTCCGAATACAAAAAATGTATATTTTATGCGTGGACTTTCAAGAAAAGAAATGAAAGATTTTAACGGTGCAATACAAGATTTAAACAACGAAATTTCTTTAAACCCGAATAATAAAGATGCATATCTCAACAGGGGATTATGCAAAAAAGAGCTGGAGCAGTACGAATCCGCAATAGAAGACTTTAACCGTACATTATGTTTCGATTACAAGGATATTGAAGCGTATTATCAAAAGGCAGGCTGTGAGTGGAAACTCGATAATCTTGAAGCTGCCGTAAAAGATTACACCAATGTAATTGCGTTAAATCCCGATTATGCAAATGCTTATTTCAACCGTGCATGCATAAAGTGGAATTTGAGTGATTATGACGGTGCGGTTGCTGACTTTACAAAAACTATCGGGCTTAACAAACAGGATACTGATGCATATTTCTTAAGGGGGTTATCATATCTTTTTACTAACGATTATAAACTTGCAATAAATGATTTGGAATATGCAAGAAACCTTTCTTTAAGTAATGAAAATTATGAAATGTATGAGGGGATAATGGAATTCATAAAAGTCGTTAAAAAGAATGATTAAAAAAGCGGTTCTGATGAACCGCTTTTTTCTAGTTATGTAAATATCTGAAATACAGATAAATTGAACTTAACGTCAGTGATATGAAGGTTACAAGAGAACCGTATTTCATAAATCTCATGAATGAAATCGGATGCCCTTTTGATGTTGATGTTTCACTAACAATTACGTTAGCAGCAGCACCTATAATAGTTAAGTTTCCTCCAAGACATGCGCCTAATGACAATGCCCACCACAAAGGATGATGACCTTGACCCGTATAAGGAAGTGTATGCTGCACCTGTGCGATTAGCGGCGCCATAGTGGCTGTGTACGGGATGTTGTCAATTATACCGGAAAGTATACCTGAACCCCAGAGGATAAACATTGTAGCTGCTGTCAGGCTTCCCTGGGTGAGTTCAATGAGTTTGTCTGCAAGAAATCCGATGCCGCCGTTTGCTTCAAATCCTCCGATAATGATAAACAAACCTACAAAGAAGAATATTGTAAGCCATTCAACGTCGCTGTAAATTTCTTTAGGCTTTTCAAATAACAACAGGAATGATGCACCTGCAACAGCAAATACGTAAGCAGGAATATGAGTAATATCATGAGTTACAAAACCCAGAATAACAAGTGCAAGCGTAATCATTGAACGTATCATTAAGCCCTTGTCGGTAATTGTTTGAGAGTTGTCAAGGTTAGCGATATGTTCCATTTTTTCTTTTGTGGCTTTAAGACTTTTTCTGAACAGGAATATTAAAATTAATACCGAAACAATAAAAATTATTGTGATAATTAAAGTTAATTCGTTTACAAAGTCCATGAAGCTTAAACCAGCTTTTGCACCTATAATAATGTTTGGCGGATCACCTATAAGTGTAGCCGTGCCTCCTATGTTTGATGCAAGAACTTCTGTAATAAGAAAAGGAACGGGATCGGTGTCAAACTCTTTAGCAATTACAAATGTTACCGGCATAATTAAAACAACTGTTGTAACGTTGTCTAAAAATGCGGATGCAACTGCAGTAAAAGCTGCAAGTGCAAATAATACGAGTTTCGGATGTCCTTTTGTAGCCTTTAATATTTGAAGCGCCATCCATTTAAATACCCCGCTTCGGCTTGCAATGTGTACTAAAATCATCATGCCGATAAGTAAAAATATTACTTCAAATTCGATGTAGTCAAATACGGAACGGATATATTGACCTGCCGTGCTGTCGTAATGACCGTGAAAAGGGATTAATCCCAATAACATTGTCAGTGCCGCACCTACAAGTGCAACAACTGATTTTTGAATTTTTTCTGTGGCAATGAAAATATAAGCAACAAGAAGTATTGCGCCTGATATAATCATGCCGTACTGTGATACGAAATCTGTCATCTTTTTTTCTCCAATAATACGTTAAAATACGAAGTATTTTCAGTAACCTAAAAATCTTCTTTTTCGATGCCCCCAAAAGGTTTAATCAAAAGTCTGCCCTCCAAAAAGATAAACTTCCTGCAAACTTCCCCCTAATCTGATAAAAGTCAGGTATAATCCTTTATATACTTATTGTAGCATGAAAATATAAAATTTGAAGTTCTGTAAATTTTAGCAATGCAAGGCTTCACAAAATAACAAATCGGAGTTATACTACAAATGTAGTAAAGTGTGTAAAAAAGGATTTACAATTATACTGTTTATTTAAACAGCAGATAAGCCGTCTAAATGGCGTATTGCTTTTAATACAAACTATTATAAAATAGTTTTAAGTAATGTTAAGTCATGTTTTAACATTCGGCAAAAACCAAACTTTAGTTGTTTTATATAAAATGTGTAAACAGGTGTAGTGAATTTGAACGAAAATAAGGAAAAGATTGAAAATATAAAGGCAAATGCGCCTAAAAAGACGGGTACTGTTTCAAATCCTTTGTCGAAACAGTTAAATTCGCTTAAAAAACCTGCCTTGAAACAACCTGTTGAAACTGTAAAAAAACAAGAAAAGAAAGCTTCGAACCCTATTTCTGCGGAAACATCAAGTATTGTCGCACGTATTAATAACTTTAATACAAACAAAACTTCTAACAGAATGTATGCCGGCTATATGAACAGTAACGGCAGCAGTGCTCATAAAGTCATTGATTATGCAGATTTAATCCAGAGCTTAAATTCAGTACTATGTAACAAATCTTCTGTTCATGAACTTTTTATGTCTGTCCATGACTTGTTTACCGATAAATTAGGCAGTTTATTTACGGCTTTCGGTGTTTTTCATGAAAAGTCGAAATGCATAAATCTTAAATTGTTCCATTCAATGGGAAGCACCTACACGTCCAAGCTTTTCTTATCCGACGAAACAAATCCCGTTATTGAATGTTTTAAGACCTGTACTCCCGTGATTAGAGAAGACAACAAGTTTTTAAACATTCCGTATTTGCAGAACTCTCCTGCTTTAACCCTTCCGTTAATGTCTGTTAACGGATGTAAGGGGGTAATGATTGTCGGAAAAGATAATTTGGATTCAAATATCGGACTGTTTTCATTTATTTCAAATTACTGCGCATTATTTATGCACAATTTAGAACTCCAGGAGCAGACCAACAAGTTTGCAAACACTGATACTCTTACAGGTTTGTATACCCACAGAGGTTTTCAGGAGGTTCTCAAAGCTGAATTGAAAAAAGCCGAAGACAATGAAACAAACTTGTCTATTATAATGCTTGATATAAATAATATCTCAAAGATTAACAGAGAACTTGGACATGCCAAAGGCGATGAGGTAATAAAACTTCTTGCCGAAAAGGTTAAGCAGAATGTAAGAACAAATGATAAAGCCGGCCGCTACGGCGGTGATGAAATTGCTATTATTCTTCCTGATACTAACACTTCCGATGCTAAGTATCTGGCAGAATATATTACATACTGTCTGTCCTGCTGTTTTGTTGATGATGTAGGTCCTGTTAAGGTTTCTGTTGGTATTGCGACCTACCCTGAATGCAGCAGAGATCAGGAAAAACTTTTAATTCTTGCAGAGCAGGCAATGTACATTTCCCAGGCTAAAGGCTACAAAGAAGGTATGTCAGCAATCATAAGTTCTGCCGATTTCAATTTCTGGGATGATGATGCGTTGAATTCTTTTGCGGAAGTTGTTGCAAAACGTCATGCACAGCTTGGTATCGACTTTGAAGAAGAACTTGTTCATAAGTTTAACAATGAACAAATTGTATCTCAAAACCATTTATTTGAACTTGCAAATTCTCTTGCAGGTGCAATTGATGCAAAAGACCCTTACACAAAAGGTCACTCTACTTCAGTTTCAAGATATTCCGAAGCTTTGGCACGTGCTATTAATCTTCCTGAAGATGAAGTTCAAAGAATTACTCTTGGTGCATTGCTTCACGATGTTGGTAAAATCGGTATTCCTGAAAATGTTCTTAAAAAACCTGATAAATTGTCAGATGAAGAATGGCAGATAATGAAACAGCACCCTGTAATCGGAGCTGAAAAAGTACTTGCGCCGAATGAAGCCCTAAGAGATTTAATCCCGATGGTAAAATATCACCACGAACATATTGACGGCAGCGGCTATCCCGAAAACCTAAAAGGTGAAGAAATCCCTCTTGCGGCAAGAATAGTTGCGGTGGCAGATACATTCCACGCACTTATTTCTGACAGACCCTACCGTAAAGGTATGAGTATTGAGAAAGCCTGCAAAATATTAAAAGAAGGCGCAGGCAAGCAGTGGGACAGCGATTTGGTCCGCCACTTTATAGGCATTGCTCCGGCACTTTCGACAAGTATATAAAATCTGTGTTTATTCTGTGATATATATATAATATGGTAAATTTTTTTAAAAATAAATTTAAATATTATAAATTTTTAAAAACACTTATATTTGCAATTATTGTCATAATCTGGTTTTATTCTTTTCTACATTGGTTATTTTGGAACTGTTTATTAATTGCGATTATTATCGATTTGTGTTCTCAAAGTCCAATTATTGTTCAATTACCAACAGTATTTATTATAATTCTCATTTATATATTGATTACAATATTTTATTTTTCTTTTTGGAAGTTTTTTACAGATTATAATCGCAAAGAAACTGACAAAAAGAAAAATCTTATTTTGTCAATTTCCAGTATAGTTACATTTTATTTGTGTTTCATATTAACTTTATTTGTATTCTTTTTAATGTTATTCTCAGGACATTAGATTTATTTCATCCATTTTTGCCATTTTATCATTGGTATTATAACAATACTAAGTGTATAATATTTTTGAGCTAAATTTGCATCTTGAACGGTTTTAGCCATATCAATAATTATATTTTCACCTTTATTAAAATCATATGTATCAAATACGATTGCATAAAAATCTCCATTACTACTTATATGAGCATATAATATATCAGCATAACCATACGTTGCAAATAAATCAAAATTTTCATCCCAATTAAAACGCTTACTGCCTATTTTGACTACTTGTCCTTTCAATAACTGATTTGCATGTTCTTGAAAATATTCTTTTATTGTTTCAGAATTACTTATCGCATTTGATATACTGCTATCTGGTTGAAAAATTACACCAATTGTATCTTTTTTTCCGATTTGTTGTTTAAGTTTATTTGAAACAATTTGTTGTAATTCTTTAGTGGGCAATTCAGATACACTGTGTATAAGATTACCATTTTTCTCTATATAATCTTTGCTTCGAGTAAAATTGTAAGAAGATGCTTTCCAGAATTCGTAAGAATTGTGGAGTATATTAGAAGCATGTCCTAATAGAGTTGATGTATCAATAATTTTTTTACTTACTAATGGTGAAAGTTCATTTTCAGGAACATAATTATTCATATATGGTGAAGACACAGGTGTCGAGTTGTAAATATTAATAGGAGCTAATTTACCTATATTTAACGGTCTTTTAGATTGGTTTTTTTTGATTATATCATCAAAGTTACTTTGATAATTTTTCAGTTCATTAATAAGGTTTTCGTAATCATTATTCTGTGCCGCATATTCAATTCTTTTTATCTGTTGACGGGCTCTGGTATTAATTTCTTTTTGTTTTGTAAATGATTTTAAAAGATTTTTGTATTCTGTTTTATCTTTAGTATTTACCAACTTTTCCAAATATTTTTGTGATAATTTTTGCGACTGAACTTGTATTTGTTTTATGTTCCCGATTGTTGAATCCAACTGCGTTTTTAAATTTGCAATTACATTTATATCGGAATTTCGTACAGCTTCTGACAATTGTACTGCAAGTTCTAACGCTTTAAAACTCATGTTTGCCGGGGACTGGGCTACCGTTGCACTTGTGTTCACGCCGCTGTCATTACTATCAATAATTATTATGTCGTCAGGAAGATAAACATCTGTTGATACTGTTTTGTTCATTATTACTCCTTTTTTCTTATTATTTGTGGCATTGCAGTTTTGTGCAAGTCTGTGATTTTATATTAATGCTTTCACCTCTCTACTTGCATGTTTTTCAAAAATAGTGTATAATCATGGGAATTAAAGGAATTTTGCAAGAGGTTTCTTTATAGTACCAATTTAAACTAGGAGAACAAAAATGTACCAAGATGAAAAACTTGTTTGTGAAGATTGCGGAGCAGAATTTATCTTTACAGCAGGTGAACAGGAATTTTATGCTGAAAAAGGTTTAGTGAACAAACCTAAAAGATGTCCGGAATGCAGAAAGAACCGCAGAAACAACAACAGAAGACAAAAAAGAATGTATGATGCTGTTTGTTCAAAATGCGGAGCTCAAACTCAGGTTCCGTTCAAACCTATTCCGGGAAAAGAAGTCTATTGCAAAGATTGCTTTACTAAAGAATAATTAAAATTAAATAATTAAAAAAACAGACCGATTTTTTTTACCGGTCTGTTTTCTTTTTATACGCCTATACAGCTGTTTAGATATTCAATTGTGCTTATTTTTTCGTCGTACAAATACTTGATGAAATTTAAGTAGGCTGCATTGTAAGAAGTTATTACCAGATTTATCTCAAATCCGTCGGTACAGAATGGTTCGTAATCGTATACGACATAGCTGTTATATTTACTTTTCCATTCTTTTCTTTCGATACGGCTGTTGTTTTCTTCTACAATATCTTCAAGCCACGCAATAATATCTTTATTGACGTTTTTCATTTCCAAGCGATTGTATTTGCTGCAATCGTGACAATCATTTCCCATTAACATGTTAAATTACTCCACAAATATGTTATATGTAAATTGTAAACGGGTTCAGACTTAAAATAATCCCCTCTAGGTATAAGTATCAAATAGGCAGATTTGCTAATTTTATTTTTTATTTTAATCCTCAACAATTTTTTATATGTTTTATCAAACATTTTTTTATTTCATTGGTAAATGTGTCAGCGAGAATTACTATTCAACAAATCTTTATAATTAATTGCAAAACAAGGAGTATTTTTATAAAATAAGTTTATGAGTGAAAAGCGTATATTAATAGTTGACGATGACGATGAAATCAGAGAACTTCTGGAATTTGACGTTCGTGCAAGCGGGTATTTTGTAGATACTGCCCGTGACGGGTTAGAGGGGTTGAATAAGGCTTTAAATAACACTTATGATTTAATTCTGCTTGACGTTATGATGCCTAAAATGAACGGTTTTGACGTATGCAAAAACATTCGTCAGGCAAAACTTGCAATTCCTGTTTTGATGCTTACCGCAAAGGGTACGATTGATGATAAAACAGAAGGATTTGACTGCGGAGCTGATGATTATCTGGTTAAACCTTTTGATATTCAGGAAGTTCTTTTGAGAATTAGAGTTTTACTTAGACGTAATCAGATTGAAGACAAAACTTCATTATCTGATGAGATTTTGCATGCAGGCGATATTGAAATTTTTCCGGAAACTCTTGAAACTATTGTTGTTAACAAGAGGGTTAAGCTCACACCTACAGAATTTGAAATATTATACTGCCTGATGCAGCATTTTAACAACCCTGTTACTCTTGCCACATTACTTGATGAGGTATGGGGGTATGACAGCAACGAAGATGTCAGAATGCTGAGGGTTCATGTGGGTGGTTTGAGAAACAAGATTGAACCTGATACCAAAAATCCGAAATATCTGCATACCGTTACCAATGTTGGTTATAAATTAACTCCGTTCAGTGAGGGGTAAAAGTGAAATTTGTAAAGTTTAAACGTTTAAAAATTGTTGAACAGATTGCTGTAGTTTTTATTTTTGCAGTGATTATTCCTATGACTATAAGCGGGTTTATCATAAATAATATTAACCAGCAGGCGATGAGATACCAGCTTAGAGAATCTGCTGTTCTTATTGCAAATATGGTGTCAGATGAAATTGATTTTTTCAACAAAACTGTTTCCAGTAATCTTGAGCAGATTGTGTTTTCGCTTAAGTATTTTAAAACTCAGGAAGCTAAAAACGCTTATTTGAAATCTGTTGTGCAAAAACTTCCTGATTGTGAGGAACTCGAAATTGTTAATTCTTCACGACTTGATGAAATTCATGAAAGAAACAAACTTAATAAAAAAGCAACTGTTCCTTTAAAAATTAATGAAAATCAATATCTCGTTGCAACTTATAAAATGGATGCAATAAGAGATGAACTTTTTAAATCAATTGCTGACGATAAAAGGCAGATTTATGTTTTAACAAATGACGGTGACTTGATTGCGGAACACAATTATACTGATGATGCTTTCAAAAAAACTGTTTCGCTGCTGCCGAAAAAATTGAAAAAAGATAAGCCTGAAATTTTTGGAGATATAAAAAACCAGCCGCTGGTTTATGTTTCCAAAGACGATCCGAAAATTACTATTATTGTAAATACAACTGAAAAAGTTACGCAGAAAGCTATTACAAATAACAGTTTAAAAATTATTCTGTCCTGCTTGTTTGCAACGTTAACGATTATTTTTGTTGTTGCGCTTTATACATATTACCTTTATATCAACATAAGACAGCTGTTTAAAGGTATTATTGCAATTTCCAAGGGTAATTATGAACGTCAAATCAGGCTTTTGACAACAGCTTTTACTCCGCATGAAATCGTTTTTCTTGCATTTGAATTCAATCGTATGGCAACGGAAATTCATAAGTCGTATATTCAGTTAAAGAAAAATAACGTTGAGTTAAAACAGTTAAACGAATTCCGTTCTAACCTGATTGATACTGTGAGCCATGAGCTTCGTACTCCTTTGACAAGTATTCAGGGTTACACTTCAAGACTTATGCGTCAGGATATTAAAATTGACGAGGAAACACGCCAGAAGTCGTTGAGAATTATAAAAGAACAGTCAGAACGCTTGAAACGCCTTATAGAAGATTTGCTTACAATTCCTGATATCGAGGGAATGAGATTGAGAACAAAAGTTGAAGAAGTTTATTTACCTGAAATTCTTGAAGAAGCAAAACTTTTAATCAAAAACAAGGACCAAAAAGAAATAGTTTATAATATAAGCGAGGATTTTCCGCTTATAGAAGCCGATAAAGACAGGCTTATACAGGTATTTGTAAACCTTCTTGAAAATGCCGCAAAATATGCCTCCGAGGGGTCGGAAATTGTAGTCGACACTGCGGTTGGCGACGGCAATGCAAAAATATTTGTTAAAAACGACTGTGAAGTAATTCCGCCTAAAAAGTTAAATAAGCTGTTTGAAAAATTTATCAGACTTGATGATAACACCACAAGAACAACACGTGGAACAGGGCTGGGATTGTTTATTGTAAAAGGGTTAATTGAGGCAATGAACGGCGAAATTAAGCTTCATAGTGATAAAGACTGCGGTTTCTGTGCCGAAGTTACGTTGAAGCTTTCACAAGTTGCAGGGGCTGTAAAATGAAACGTGCAATAAGGCTTGCAAATTCCGTCAAAGGTGAAATCCCTGTAGGAGCATTGATTATTAAAGACGGGGAAATTATTGCAGAAACTTTTAATCAAAAAGAAACACTGAATGATGTTACGGCTCATGCGGAAATTCTTGCAATCCGTGAAGCGGAACAGAAGCTCGGGCGCTGGCGTCTGGATGATTGTGAGATGTATGTTACGCTGGAACCCTGTCCGATGTGTGCATGGGCAATTGTGTCGTCCAGAATTAAGGCTGTATACTTCGGGTCTTATGACAATAATTACGGTGCGCTTGGCTCTGTGATTGATGTCAGAAAGCTTGCAAATTCGAAATTAAAAGTTTACGGCGGTATAATGGAAGAAGAATGTGATAAAATATTAAAGGAATATTTCAAGGAGCTGAGAGATGATTACAAAAACCGAGATTGATAAATTAGCTGAAACTTATGAAACCGTTGATTTTATAAAAGATGACCCTATACAATTTCCTCATCGTTTTAATAAAACTAAAGAAGATTGTGAAATTGCAGGCTTTGTGGCATCTCTTCTGGCGTACGGTAATAGAAAAGTTTTTATAAAAAAATTGAATACATTATTTGAAATTGCTGAAAATGAACCGCATAATTTTATATTAAATTTTGAAGAAGGTGTCCTTGGTGATTTTAATTACCGTTTCGGCACAACAGAAGATTTTAATGAAATTTTTCAGGTTTTACGCATGCTTTATGAGAAAGACGGCGGACTTGAAGCACTTTTTAAATACGGATATGAAAATCCCGTAAACAGTAATATGTTTATTCCGATTACGGAATATTTTTATTCAAGATTTTCCGAAAATGCGGGACAGGGCTCTTATTTTATGATACCTAATCCGAAAAAAGGCGGTGCAATGAAGCGTATGTGTATGTACTTGCGCTGGATGGTAAGAAAAGGTCCTGTGGATTTGGGTATATGGAATTTTATGAAACCGTCGGAACTCTTAATTCCTCTTGATACCCATGTTGCAAGGCTTTCAAGAGAAATGAGGCTTCTGACAAGAAATGCAAATGATTTTAAATCAGTTCTAGAAATTACAGAAAATCTTCGTAAATTTGACCCTGAAGATCCGACAAAATATGATTTTGCACTTTTCGGCTACGGTGTAAACGAGCAAAACAGAACTAAGAAATAATATCAGTCAGTTTTTTACCGATACTTTTGCAAAATCTGGCGTAATCATTAATAAAACTTCTAATCCAGGTTCTGTCTTTAAACTTTCCCACTTTTGGGATACAAAATAATGAGCAATGCTTTACAATCCCAAATATGGAACTAAATTTTTCTAAAGGAGCAATTGTTTACAATGAATGAAAAAGAAAAAGAATATTGTAAATTGATAGGCTCGATTATTAGAAAATTGAGAAAACAACAAAACAAAAGTCTTTGCATGTTTGCTTATGAGAATGATATTGCACGTTCAACCCTTTCAAGAATTGAAAAAGGTGAAAATGAATGCGGATTAATTACGCTTAAAAAAATCTCTGATGGACTGAACTGGAAAATGTCAGAGTTTTTTAAATATATAGAAGATAATAACGGCGATATTAAACTAATTGATGAATAACATCTTATTATAAATCTTCACTGTTCAATTCAAAGGCTTCCACTGTTGAATAGTCAGTTGGAAGTATAAATACTATTTTCTCATTGCAAGCTTTTTTATCCAGTTTCATCAGCTCAATCATTTTTTCCCTATCAAATTCAGGGATTTCAACGAAATTGAATTTTTTTATTACGTCTTCTGCAAAAAATTTATAGTTTTTGTCTATTAAATTTCTTTTTATTGCAAGGTTAAAGGCATATTTCATGCCGGCAACAATTGCTTCGCCATGTGTGAATTTTTTATATTTGGTTATTTTTTCTATTGCATGTCCGTATGTGTGACCGAAATTAAGGATGCATCTTAATCCGCTTTCCTTTTCATCCTTTTCTACTACAGAAATTTTTAATTTCACGCAGATTTCTATAAGCTTCGATAAAACTCGTTCATCACGATTTATTATATTTTCAACATTTTCACTCAAGAAATTTGTTAGGTTTAAATCCTCGTCACACTTACAGCTTTTTTCTATAAAAGAATATTTTACTACTTCGCCAAGACCTGTTTTAAACTGTCTGTCATCAAGGGTTTTCAAAAAGTTAGGGTTGATGAAAACAACTTTCGGCTGATAAAAAGCTCCGACAAGGTTTTTTCCGTAATCCGTGTCAATTGCTACTTTTCCGCCTACGGAGCTGTCAACGCATGCCAGAAGAGTTGTAGGAACCTGTATGAAATCAATGCCACGCATGTAAGTTGATGATACAAAACCTGCCAAATCACCTGCTACACCGCCGCCTATTGCTATTATTGCATCTTTTCTTGTCAGTTTCATTTTCAATGCACGTTCGGTAATTTTTTTATAGTTACTAAAGTTCTTTTCTTTTTCTCCGTCTTTTAATACATAAACATTTTCCTTAGAAAAACCGAGTGTTTTTCCATAAAGCTTTTCAACCATTTGCGAAATGACTACAAGATATTTTTTGCCTTCAACATACGACAAAATCTTTTCTTTCAGCAATAAAATATCTTCGTCTTCAATAAAGATAGGATAGCTTTTTTCTTCTGATTTAATATTTACCGAAAGGTTAGTCATTTATCACCCCTAAAATTTCTTCCACAATAACTTGTGGAGTTTTGGCTGTCGTGTTAATCGTAAAATGCGCTTTTTTATAATTTTTTTCACGGTTTTTCATTATAAATTCAATCTTTTCTATAGAAAAATTTTTCTTTAACAACGGACGATGTACTTCATTTTTAATACGGTTATAAATTTCTTCAGGTGAGGCTTTGAGATAAATTACGTTTCCGTTATTAAGCATTATTTTTCTGTTTTCTTCGTTTTCAAAAGCTCCGCCGCCTGCTGAAATAATTCTTTTTTCTCCGGTGCAGAATTTTTTTATTTTATCGGTTTCGAGCATGCGAAAATAGGGTTCGCCATGTTGTAAAAAGATTTCCGAAATCTTTTTCTGGGTGCCTTTTTCAATCTCATTATCTATGTCAATGTATTGAAAATCTGATAATTTTTCAGATAATGCAGCTCCAATTGTGGTTTTTCCGCTTCCCATCATGCCGATTAAGATAATATTTTTTTTCATACAAATATTCTACAATAAAAAAAGACCTGCTGTAATTACAGGTCTTTTAATTGTTGGTTTATTTTTTATCTATTGAACAGCTAAAGATTGTCCGTTAGTCATTTTGCTTAAAACTTCGATAGCTTTTTTCAATTGAACATCGTTTTTGTTTTTAATATCTTCTTCTGTTAATTTAACTTCGATATCGGGAGTAATACCTTTTTTGTTGATATCTGTTCCGTTAGGAGTTAAATATTTTTGGATTGTGATATTAATACCTGCTTCGTAAGGAAGTTTGTTGATTTCCTGAACAAGCCCTTTACCGAAAGATTGTTCACCGATAATAACTGCTCTGTGGTTGTCTTTCATTGCACCTGAGAAGATTTCGGATGCTGATGCCGAACCTTTGTTAATCAATACTACTACAGGTTTTCTGGTGTAAACACCTGAAGAAGCTCTTTGAGTTTCTTTATATCCGTCTCTGTCAACCGTACTTACAATAGTACCGCCGTCAAGGAACATATCAGATATATAAATAGCATTAGTTAAAAGTCCGCCCGGATTTGAACGAAGGTCAATGATAAATCCTTTTTTGTCTTTAGCATTGTTCAGTATTGAACCGAATTCACTTGCAGCATTTCTGCTGATAAAAGAGCTTAATCTGATATAGCATAAATCGTCAGGCATGCTTATTTTGTCAGGAATTTTTTGTGAAATTGATTTAATTTCAATTTCTGCACGTGTAATGGTGTATGTTTTTGGAGCTGCATCTTTGCGTTTTACAAGAAGTGTAACCTGAGTACCCTCTTTACCTCTGATTTTGTCCGCAGCTTTGTCCACTGTAATACCTTTTGTGCTTACGCCGTCGATTTCGAGAATTTCGTCATCTGCCAGAAGTCCTGCTTTTTCAGCCGGTGTATCTTCAATCGGTGCGATAACCATTAATTTACCGTCTTTAACTCCGATTTGTATACCGATACCTTTTAACGAACCTTTGATAGAGTTTGTTTCGTCTGCAAATTCTTTCGGATCTAAAAATTTAGTGTAAGGATCGTTCAAACTTGCAACCATTGTGTTAATTGCAACGTATGCATCTTCGTTTGTTAAAATTTTGTTATCATATTTATGGCGCCATTTTGACCAATTTTGAGCATTGTTTGTCTGGTCAACAAACTTTGTGTTAACCAATCTCCAAACATTGTCATACAAGTCCACCGGACTGTATGCAAAAACGTTATCCCTGATAACCCAGCCCGACAGGAACAAAAATGCCCCTAGAAATATAATACTTTTCTTCATAATGTTTCTCATTCTTAAACTATTTCCTCCAAATACTCTTAACCTTGTTGTACAACTGTAATTATTAAGATGTTTTCTTTATAAAAAAGTTTCCTACAAAAGTTTAAAAGTTTTTTTTATATAATAGCATAGTTCCGTTAAAAAAGAAAATTTTCATTACGCTTTGAAACTATTTATTATCATCACACATTAAAATATAGGTTAATAAATTAAGTTTAGAATTTGTTTCAACATAAGATTCAAATGAAATTTCGAAGTTATTTTTAATAATTTCTTTAGTCAATTCTATGTTTTTCAACATTTCTTTTTTCAAATCAGCATTCATATTTTATCCTTTCCTGCAAGTAACATTAACATTTTACAACACAGTATAAAATAATGCAACAAAAAACGGAAGTATTATTAATAAATATTTTAACCTCTGTATTAAATTGTCAATGTGGCTGATTTTCAAGAGGTGTTAATATAGCTGATAATAAACTCATGGATAACGAATATCTGAAAAAATTTGCTCAACATTTAAAAAAAATCAGAAAAGAAAAAAATATTAAGCAGGATGACTTTTTAGATGTTAACGGAATATCCCGTTCTACTATTGCTATGGTAGAAACAGCTAAGACCGATATAACTTTGACAAAATTGAAAATTATTGCCGATACGTTAGGCGTAAATCTGAAAGAACTTTTAGATTTTGATTAGATGAAATTTATTATGACAATTTCCGGAAAACAATTAAACCTTACAGGTAATATGCTTGTACCAAGCCCCTTTGTGGTATAAATTTTTTTTCCTTTATCGTCTACAAATCCGTTTGCATATTTTGTACCGAATGCGGAAGGTACTGTCAGCGCACCGTTTAGCCTGATTTGACCCCCGTGAAGATGTCCTGCAAGGGTTAAGTTAACATCAAACGGCACTTCGGGCATTATATCAGGCGTGTGTGATAAAAGTATTACGGGTTTGTCTGCGCCGTTTAAGGCTTTGGAGATGTCAGGTTTTCCTGTTTGCATATCATCAACACCTGCGATGCAATATTTTTCAAAGCAAATATTTTTGTTCAATAAAACCTTTATATTATTTTTTTCAAGAGATGAAATAATTTGTTCTTTGCCCTGCCAGCCGTCATGATTTCCGATTACGGCAAAAGTTTGCGGGATAATTTTTGATAATTCCTGTGAAATGTGCTCAATAGGCATGGTAAAAGAGCTGTCATGCCCGTTAACGAAATCCCCTCCAAGAAGCACAATGTCGGCATTTTGTTTGTTTATAAGTTTCACAATCCTTTGAAGCCTGAACTTTTCATAAGGTTTGATATGAAAATCGCTTGCAAAAACGATTTTGAGCCCCCTTAGTTTATCATCCTTAACAGAAAGATGCTTAACCGTTAAAATATACGGCTCTATACAAACAGACCAGATAAGTAAACTAATAAATAGTGTCAGGACAAATAAAAGTTTCATATTTATTATTATATACTAATTTTTATAAATGTAATAATTTTTTTATTGAGAAAAGCAAAAGGTTTGACACAAGAGTTTATCCAATGGGACAGTGGCTTTGCCAGAGCAGGTACAAGAATAGGAAAACTCTTAAAAGACTCATCCAATGGGAAAGTGGCTTCGCCACTATTCGCCGAGATTTATTTGCGAGAATTGAACAATTTTGTTTTTTCCTCGTTTTTTTGCATTATACAAGGCGTGTTCTGCATAGCGGATTATTGTGTTCGCATCTTCGTCAGTGTTTTCTATACATGGATATGTTGAAATTCCGCCTGAAATTGTGATTGGATGTCGTTCTTCTTCTCCGGCAGGAATAAATTCCATTTTCTCAATGTCACGTCTAAATCTTTCGGCAAATAAAAATGCGTTTTCTTCTGATGTGTTTGGCAATATCAAAAGGAATTCTTCATCGCCGTAACGTGTCAGTATATCTTCTTTTCTGATTAATTGTTTTAATTTGTCTGCTATTGAACGTAATAATACGTCGCCCCATTCATAGCCGTAAATATCGTTTACAACTTTGAAGAAGTCAAGGTCAAAAAGCAGGCAGGAAAGCTTGTTGCCGTAACGTCTTGCACGTGAGATTTCCTGTTCAAGACGTTCTTGTAAATATTTTCTGTTATGAAGTCCTGTAAGTTCATCTGTTGTAGATACAACTTTAAGTTTATCTCTCAATTCTTTATATTTAAGCAATGCGTTAGCTCTTATAACAAGTTCAAGGTTATCAACAGGAGTTTTAATGAAGTCAAAAATAACGGCTCTGACTGTTGAACCTTTGAAAACATCTCCGATAAACAGTGTCGGAGCTTTGAATTTTGTTGTCATTAATACATCTTTGATATTAGGAACGCTTTCAATAACAATAAGTCCCGGATTTAGGACTTCGTAATCTTTCAGGTTTTCAGCACTTTCAATTCTGACGTTGGTATCGTCAATCTGTGCCAAAACATCTGCTAATTTTGATTCGTTCTTATCTGTGTAAACAACAATATTCTTCATTTTTTTACCTCATATTTATATGCGCAAGTTTATCATATTGGATACATTAAATCAAGTGGTATATAAAAATTAATAAATAAGTGCAAAGTGCTTATTATTGTGTTAATATGCGGATATGGAAACAGGCATTTTAACGGTAAAAATCAGACCAATGAAAAAGTCTGATATAGACGATGTTGTTAATATTGAGGCTAAAGCATACGGTGAACATCACTGGTCAAAAGAATCTTTTTATAACGAACTTTCTAATGATCTTGCAAAATATTTCAGTGTTTATAACGGAAATGACGAATTGATAGCTTATTGCGGATGCTGGCAGATTTTGGAAGAAGCACATATTACAAACATTGCCGTTTCTCCTGAGTACAGAAGAAAACATATTGGTGAAGCTTTGCTTGTTGCAATAATTGACGAGTGCTACAGAAATATGGCTAAATATATTACGCTTGAAGTCAGGGTTAGCAATAATCCTGCAATTTCACTTTACGAAAAATACGGTTTTAAATCTCTGGGGTCACGTAAAGGATACTATCAGGACAATAATGAAGATGCCTTAATAATGTGGACAGAAAACATATTTTACGATAAATTTAAGTCAGTATATGAAAAAAATGTCGATGAGTTAAAGGGGAAAATAAATATACTATGACAGACACAGCCGCTAAACCCAGAATTAGGGTTATAAAAAAGCAGATAGAAGGTATAAGATTGTCGTTTGGCAGTATGTTATTAATTTTATGCTGTACTTTTTTATTAATAATTGCGACTTTTCTGCAAATAAATATTACACATTTTATTATCCCTTCAGGAATTTTCTCGGGTGAACAGTTAAATGTCGTTGATTTTATACATACTTATAGATTAATTCCGCAGGTGCCTGTGGTAATGTTTATCGGAGCATTTCTGGGCAGAAAGTTCGGGATTATGAGCATTTTGTTATACATTTTGCTCGGTCTGTTTATTATTCCTGTTTTTGCTCTCGGAGGAGGTCCGAAATATATATTTGAATACAGTTTCGGCTATATTCTTGCATATATTCCGGCAATATTCTTTTCAGGCTCTATTCTGAAAAGCGGGTTTACTAACAGAAATATGCTGCATGCAGTACTTGTGGGCGTTTTAACCATCCATTTAATCGGAGTATTGTATATGCTTTTCATCGCAGGTTTAAAACATGAGGGCTGGGCGTTTATGCAGGGCTGGATTGTTGCTCAAAGCGGTGTTAAAATCGTGTACGACTTTATTTTTAGTTTTGCTTTGGTCTTTATTGCTAAGTATGCAAAAATTATTTTGTGGTTTTTTATGTAAGGAGTTTAAAAAATGAAAATTCAATCAGTACAAGGAATAAATCCTTCTTTTACAGGTGACAGGCGTAAATTTGATGTTCAGGGACATGTGGGTGAAATGTATGACGGCATTCACAATAAAACGTTCAATTACACAGCGCAAAATATAATTGATACTGTTGAAATAAATAATGTGAAAAAAGTTCTTGTAAGTTCTGTGTCAGGGCTTAACGCTGAAGGCAGCGATAAATTTATGTCAGAGCTTAACGCAGCTCAGGAAATTCAAAGAATAGCAGGCAACGGAAACGTTAAATTATATCCGCTTTTTTCCTGCCAGCCTGGAATTTCTAAAGGAGTAAGCGTTGCAGAAAATATTTTGCAGACAGGGAATTTTGTAGGGATGAAATTCCACCCGACAAATACGGAAAAAGCCATAAAAGATAATTTTGATGCTTATGCAGCATATATGTCGCTTGCCGAAGATAAAGCCATGCCTTGCGTTTTCCATTCCGTAACTGACGGGAAATCCGATCCGGTACAGATTATAAGACTTGCGGAAAGACACAAAAAACTTCCTGTGGTGCTTTATCATATTGATTTGATGTCAACTCCAGAACAGCTTATGAAGACTATTGATAATATTTCGGAATCAGTTAAGGCTGGAAAATCCAATCTGTTTGTTGATGTTTCGTGGCTTACAGGTTTGTGGGACAATGCGGAGCAGAACAAAAACGTTATTAAACATGCATTAGACAAAATCGGACCTGATAGGATACTTTTCGGTTCAGACACACCTATTGCGGAAATGGGCGACAAAGAAAAGTATGGAAAGTTTGCTGATTTTATCGAGGAAACAGTTAAAGAATTCTATAACGGCAAGCCTCAGGAAGCTGAAAGTGCTTTAAACAAAATTTTCTACGACAATGCAGAAGGTATTTTCATAAATAAATCCTGGTATGAAAAACCTGTTCAACAGACACAACAAACCGTTAAAAAAGCTCTGCCTAAAAAAGGCATGATGATTTTAGGCGGTGCAGTTGTTCTTGGTTTAATCGCTTTTGCGGCAAAAGCGATTAATGCAAATGCAAAACAGACAAAAGCAAACGAGAATAATCCTTCAAGAGTGGTTAACAAGTAAAGGTCTGCTAATCGCAAAAACAAGCGCAGAAGTGTTCATCACCAATGTTTTCCAGAAGCGGTACTTTGGTAATGCACAGTTCCTTGCAAAGTTCGCATCTGGGATGAAACCTGCATCCTGAAATGTTTTGCTGAATTGACGGCGGCTGACCTTGTATTGTTGCAAGTTTACTGCCTTTATTTGACGGCAATGAACGTAAAAGTGCCAGTGAATAAGGATGTTTAGGTCTTTTAAAGAATTCTTTTGAAGGTGCATTTTCGACAATTCTGCCCGCATACATTACAGAGATGTAATCCGCATTTTCGCCTACAAGAGCCAAATCGTGCGTAATAAGTAATATTGCGGTTTCACGTTCTTTTTTGATTTTGTCCAAAAGGTTCATAATTTGTGCCTGAATAGTTACATCAAGAGCAGTTGTAGGTTCGTCGGCAATAAGAATTTCTGCCTGACAGGCTAATGCCATTGCAATAATCGCACGCTGTTTCATCCCTCCGGAAAACTCGTGGGGGTATGCTTTCATTCGTTCTCTTGCGCATGGAATTTGTACGGCATCCAATGCATCAACCGCTTTGTTGTAGGCTTCTTTTCCCTCCAGCCCCTGATGAATTTTTATAACCTCAAGAAGCTGGTTTCCGACAGTATACAACGGGTTCAAAGATGTCATAGGATCCTGCGGAATTAATGCTATTTTAGCCCCTCTGATACGCTGCATCTTTTTCTCGGTCAGTTCAATCAGGTTTTCGCCGTTGAATATAATTTTTCCGTCTGTAATTCTTGCTGTTTTAGGAAGAAGTCTTAATATACTCATTGCGCTGATTGATTTTCCACAGCCTGATTCGCCGACAAGTGCATGCATTTTGCCCTTTTCAAGAGAGAAAGATACATCAAACAATGCCTGTCTGAAACCGCATTCGCAGTTAAATCCCAAATTAAGGTTTTCTACCTCTAATATCGCCATAACTACATAATACACCATAGTTTTTTTCTGTGAATAGTCTTTTCGGCAGTTTTTGTAAACAAATGTTAACAAAATTTTGCAAAATCATGCAATTTTTAAAAACAAAAATTTTTTATAAAAGCATAGGGGATATTTCAAAATATTAATTTTCTTGTCACGGGGAAAATTGAAAGGGGAAACAATGACAGACGTAAAAAAAATTGATGCTGTATCTGTAAATACGACTAAAGCAGCAACTACAGATCCGGTTGAAAAAGAAAAAGCAGAAAAAGCTAAACTTAATGCAGAAATTCAAAGAACACTTATTACAAAAGCTGACCGCAAAAAAGCCGAAGAAGAAGCTAAACAAGATTTCTTAAAATACGGTATTGTAGGAACTCAGGATAAAGTTGAGTCCGAAAAACAAGCAGAAAAGATGGCTAAAAATTACGTTAAAAACAAAGAACGTGAAGAAGATTTTTATGCTACAAGAGTTTATATTGACAAAGAAGCTTATAAAGCAGCAGAAAAAGAACGTGATACTCAAAGAAAAGAATTAATTGAACAATACAGACAAGAAGGCTTAAGCAAAAAAGAAGCAAAACAAAAAGCTGAAGCCCAACTGGTTGAAAACGAATATGTAAGCGGTAAAAAGACACGTAAATTTATAGAACAAAATAAAGAAATGTTCTATGATGAAAAAGGAAACTTCTCAAGCACAAAATTTAAGAAAGCAGCATTTGATTTCGCAAACCTTCATACAACAGAAGGCGAAACAGATAACTTCTATTTAAGCTTGAAAGAAAGACGTGAAGCAGCTGAAAAAAATAATGTAAAACCAAATGTTATTAAAGACATAGCTAAAAAATCTAACTTAGGTTATGAAAAAGATAACACAGGTTTATACAGAGGCTTATACGTTGCGGGTGTAACAGGTGCGGCAGCAGGTCTTGGAGCAGCACTTGGTGCATCAGGCATACTTGCAGGCAACGTAATCGCTACAGCAACTTCAACAGCAACATCTACTTCAAATGCAACAGCTAACATTTATGATAAAGCAGGAAATATTATCGAATCAGCAACAGCAACAGACACTGCAACCTCAACAGATACTGCTACAGCTAAAGCTAAATCAGGTCTTGCAACAGCAGCAGACGGTGCAAAAGCAGGTTCATTGTTAGGTTTGGGAATAGGTTTAGCTACAATGGGATTTATCAAAGATAAAGGAAACAAAGAAGCTAAAGTTTATGAACCGGGTAAAGAAACAGTACCGCCAGAACCTCCGGTAGAACCGCCTGTTCAGCCTCCTGTTCAACCTCCTGTACAGCCTCCGGTTGAAGAAACTTGTCCTTTAACTCCGGATGAAGAACATGAAGAAACTTGTGATTACAAAGTTAACAAAGGCGAATACTGGACAGGTATAGTTGCTGCTAAGTATAAACGTGAAGACGGCACAGGTTTCACTTTAGATCCTAAAAAGAGAACTAAAGAAGAAAATAAAGAAATCTTAGAAATTGTACACTATCTGAAAGACAAACATGGTATTAAATACAGTGAAAATGTTCAACCTGATACAATTCGTTTATACTCTGAAATCAACGGTAAAAAATATAATATAGACTGTGATGCAAATGTTAAAGAAAAATTAACAAAACCGCAGGATTTCTCTAAAACTGCTAAGAAATATAAAGGTAAAGCAGCTGACGGAACATCAAGATATTTCTACGTTGATTGTAACGGTAACAGAAGCAAAATTTATAATTCAGCAGCAGAACGTGATGCTGCAATGGCTGAAGCACAACAAAATCAACAACCTAAAAAAGCAGCATAAGCATCAAAAATATTACGTCTCCTTTAATATAAAAAAAGACCTTCCGACTGTCAGGAAGGTCTTTTATTTTGCAATACAAATCCCGTTTGCTGTTGTTTTGAGATTGTTTGCAACCCAATAATTTTCTGCGGGGCTAAACTCCATATTAACACTAAAATATGTTGAACCCGAACCTGACATTACAGAAGCGGGATATAAATTTTTTATATTTTTTAATTCTTTATAATCATCAATTACTGCCCATTCAAGATAGTTTTTAAAGTCTTCATAAGAGCCGTATTGTGATATAAAACTGTTGTTTTTCTTGTCTGAAAATTTTGTATATGCTTCTTTTGCGCTTATCCCCAAATTTAAAGGTTTAATCAAGGATACGTTAAATTCGGCAAATTCTAGCGGCTTTAGTATTTCTCCCCGTCCTGATGTCATTTGCCTGCCTCCTTCAAGACAGAAGTTTAAATCCGAGCCGAGCTTTGAACATAAATTATGCAATTCTTCTTTTGTTAAAGGCTTGTTAAAAATTTCGTTCAGTCCAAAAAGCGTGCCTGCCGCATCTGTGCTTCCGCCTGCAAGACCTGCTGCTACCGGAATATTTTTTTCTATAAAAACATTGATTTTATGAGGAGATAAATTTGTGTGTTCAACAAAAAGGATTATTGCTTTATGAACAAGATTTTTTTCGTTGTAAGGTATTTCATTGCTTGTGCCTGAAAGATTAATCTCAAATTTTTCTGACGGCTCTATAGAAACTGTCAAATAATCATAAAGACTTATTGTCTGCATAATACTTTCAATGTTATGAAATCCGTCTTCACGTTTATCCAAAACTTTCAGTGTCAAATTTATTTTTGCCGGACATTGAATTTTAATCACCAGCTAAAGCCTCCGATAGTTTTCCGAACATCTCTATTGAAAGTTTTTCACCTCTTACATTTTCATCAATACCGAGTTTTGTTAAAGCTTTTTGGATTGCTTCTTTTGAAAACCCGCCTGAGAGCAGACAGTTTTTAATGTTTTTTCTGCGTTGGGAAAATGCAGCTTTAATTGTTTTTCTGAAATGTGAATAATCGTTCAGTTCAAGCAGAGGTTTTTCTCTAACCTTCAAGCTGACAACTGCGGAGTTAACTTTTGGTGCGGGATAGAAAGATTTTCTTCCCACAAGTCTTACTATATCGACATCTGCCCAGAACTGAGAAAGTATTGTCAGAAGTCCGTATTGTTTTGACGGAGAATTTTCATCTGCTGTCATTCTTCTTGCAACTTCTTCCTGAACCATAAGCAGAATATCTGTTATTTTATTTCTGTTTTTGTTGTTTAAATCATCAATTTCGCCAAGAAGATGAGCAATAATAGGGCTTGTTATATAGTACGGAATGTTTGCTACTATTTTAACTTTGCCCTCGCACAGTTCTGACAAATCCTGTTTCAAAATATCGTTGTGAATGATTTTAAGGTTTGGAGCATCAAGTTTTTCCAATTCTTTAATTGCCTGCTCATCAAGTTCGATTGCGATTACCTGTTTGGCATGCTTTACAAGCTGCTCTGTTACAAAACCCACACCGGGACCTATTTCTATTACGGTATCATCGGGCTGAATGTCTGCGTAGTCAATAATATCACTTATTGCCTGACCATCTGTCAAAAAGTTTTGACCAAGCCTTTTTTTTGTTTTGAAGTATTTTGCTCTTTCGAAGTAGTTCATCTTACCTATAATAATACCACACACAGGTAAATGTTTTAAAAAAAGTTTTTTGTTAGCTTTGTAGATGCTATAATGAATGGGGGTTAAAAAATTGAGTAATTTACAAAAAACCAAATTAGAGAAAAAAGAAATAGTTAAGCTTTTCAAATGCGGATGCAAACCGAAAAGCGAACATAAGGTAGGCATAGAATATGAACGTCTGCCGATTTTTACTGCTACTTCAAAAGCAGCTGATTATTATTCTGATTTAGGTGTTTGTAATTTTTTAAGAGCATTTGCAAAAGAAGAAAATTGGGATTATATCACAGATGACTACAATATTATCGGGCTTAAACAAGAGCATGACACGATCACCCTTGAACCCGGATGTCAGCTCGAGTTAAGTATAAAACCTGATTTTACAATAGAAAAACTTAAACAAAAAATTACTGAACTTGATAAAAAAATGAAGCCTGTATTGGATAAATCAGGCATAAAACTTTTGAATTACGGAGTTTCGCCGTTATCAACACATAAGACCATCAATCTTATTCCGAAAAGAAGATACGAGCTGATGGCAAAATACTTGTGGGGAATTCTTTCTGACGTAATGATGAGAGAAACCGCAGGTGTGCAGGCATGTTTTGATTTTGAAAATGAGGAAGATGCATCATTAAAATTTAAGATAGCAAATAAACTGACACCGTTTTTAACTGCCATGTTTGCAAATTCGCCAATCAGAGGAGGAGTAGAAACAGGTTATAAAACATTCAGGGCGCTAAGCTGGCTTAATACTGATAACGACAGATGCGGTTTTGCAGGTCAGATTGAAGATCATCTTACTTTTGAAGACTATGTTGATTATGTTCTTGAATCACCAATGATTTTTATTAATCGTAATTCTGAAACAATTCCTGTTAACGGTAAAATAAGTTTCAGTCAGTTCTTGCAGGACGGATTTGGCGGCTATGAAGCGGATATAGATGATTTTAAACTGCACGCAAATCTATATTTTCCGGAAGTCAGAATGCGTAATTTTATTGAGATAAGAAATCATGACTGTGTAGGCAAAGACTTGCAGTATTCTATTCTTGCAATTTATAAAAGTATATTATACAGTCATACTGCAATAGAGGAGATAGAGGATTTATTAAAACCTTTTGATTATCCTGACTATTCCGAACTCCGCTATAACGTTCCCAAAACTGCTATGGAGACAAGAATAGGGCATTATGCGGTTAAAGATATTGCAAAAGAAATACTTTATATTGCAGAGAAATCCTTAATCGGTCAAAACGAATACGAAGAAAAATATCTAGAACCTATCAAGGAGTATACTATGCAGGGAATATGTCCTGCCGATGTGATTATACGCAATTGGAACGGTATTTGGAATAAAGATGTCCGCAAATTAATTCAATACGTTTCATAAGTTGATTAAAAAAAGACACGTGATGCCACTATCTATACACCACGTGTCTTGTTTATCGATTACCATCATATGAGATATGCGGCGATAGCGCTTAGCCTTTCGGTATATCCTTTTATATTACAGGATTGAATTAAGAAAGGTTTCACCCATCAGGTAACCGTCCATATCCCGCCGCTAATTCCGCAGGAAATACGCAGAGTTTACATTATAGGATTTGCTTAAGGATATAACCTGCATTTGCGTTTCTCACTGAAACTCGCAGAGACCATCAGCTTTCCGCTCTGCACCGAATAAAGTACTAACTGATTTCAACCTGACAGATAACTGCAAATAAATCACAAAACCTGACAAGGCTTTCAGCATGCACCCCTGCGCCCGAAAATATCTCGGATAATCCGGCTTTAAGATATGAAGCTTGTATATTATATTTTCAAAGAACTATGTTTCTTTAATTTCTAATTTTTTAGGTTCTTTATTTTCGATTTCTACTTTTGGTACTGTTATTGTTAACACACCGTTTTTGTATTCAGCGGTACTTTCATCGGTTTTAACAGGCTGGTCAAAGGAGATTGTCCTTTGGTATTTTCCGTAACGAAATTCACTTGTGTGATAACGTTCATTTTTGGCTTTTTCTTCTTTTTCTTCCGCTTCTTCTTGAATTTCAGCGGTTATTGTCATAAATTCGTTATCCATTTCAACCTCGATGTCATCTTTTTTAACACCCGGAAGCTGGACTTTGACTTTATAATTTTTGTCGTTCTGCTTTACTTCTATAGCCGGACGCCAGGTTGATATTTTTTTTATGTTTAGCGGATTTGCCATAGAGTGGACAAGAAATGTATCACGTAAAAAGTTATTCAGTTCGTTGTGAATGCTATCGAAATACATTTCAGGTTCACGAATTATCAAATCGTGTTTCATGTTTAACTCCTTTCACATTCCCAAGATAAACTTTTTAAGAACTGTTTTCATTCAACTTAAGATTAATTTATTGTGCTCAAGATATGTACTTTTGTGTAATAGATTAGCTAATAATTTATTTAATAATATCGTCAGGAGGGAAATATTACATGTCAATAAAAATGTTAGTTTTCGATTTTCGTGACAGCGAACATGAATTTTTTAGAGGTCGTGATCTTGAAAATTTTGATATAACCTTTTATGGTGAAAGTTTAAATGAAGAAACTGTTAAACAGCTTCCGCAGGAAGATCTTGATAATGCTGCGGTTATTAGTGTATTTATAAATTCCGAAATGACTGAAGAAGTTATTAATTCTTTTAAAAATTTAAGAATAATTTCAACAAGATCAACCGGTGTTGACCATATTAACAGACTGGCGGTTCAGGCTAAAAATATTGCTGTTGTTAATGTTGAAGGTTATGGTTCTCGTTCCGTTGCCCAGTATACAATGGGATTGGCTATTGCGCTTGTCAGACATATTATCCCTGCCGTAAAGTCTGTTGCTGACAAAAAATCAGGATGTGATGATTTTGTAGGACGTGATTTATCAAAACTTACAATGGGTGTTGTAGGTACAGGTGCAATCGGTGTTGCTGTTTGCAAACTTGCACAGGCGTTTGGAATGCGTATTCTTGCTTATGATATAATTGAGAAGCAGGAATTGACAAGCACGACAAACGTAAAATATGTTGACTTTAATACATTGCTTAGAGATTCTGATATTGTAACTCTGCATCTTCCTTATACGGGTGATAACCTTAACATGTTTTCAGCCGAACAGTTTAGTATAATGAAAAATACTTCTTATTTCATAAATACTTCACGTGGAGAACTGGTAAATACAAAAGAGTTGTATAATGCAGTTTCTAAAGGAGCTATTCAAGGTGCTGCACTTGATGTTGTAACTTGTGAGGCGGCAAGTTTTAATTGTAACAGGCTGGCGAAAAAAATAAATGCAACTTTTGAGTGTATTGAAGAAGCAAAATTTGTTGAAGAACTGGTGAAACTTCCACAGGTAATTATAACTCCGCATATTGCTTATGAAACCCAGGATGCTATTGATCATATCTTAGACATTACTTTTATTGCTATTCTTGACTGTATTAAAGGCGGACACTCTTACAGGGTTTATTAATCTATTTTGTCATAATCTGTACGGAGATTACCCCTAAAAGGTAATCTTCTCTTTTTTTAAACTTAAATCCTTTGATTTCAAAATCTTTTATCAGTTCTTCAGGAAGCGGAAAAATCTTTTTAGAATTAATCAGGTATGAATATGAAATAGAATTTCCTGATGCAAGTCTTATTAAAAGAGGAGTTGTTTTGTCATATATTTTACTTATAAAATTTTTCTTTCCGAAATCAAGATGCAGAAAAGAGCCGTTTGGTCTTAGAACTCTGTAAGCTTCTTCAACTGCTTTTTCAGCATTGGCGATATTTCTTAAACCGAAGCCCATTGTTACAAAATCAAAAGAATTATCTTCATAGGGCAGGTTTGTAACATCTCCCTGAATGTATTTTATTTGTTTGAGTGGATTATTTTCAGAGTTTTTGTTTATTGCAATCTCAAGCATTTTTTCTGAAAAATCTATTCCTGTTACATGAGCTTCCGGTTGAAATTTTTTTACTAATCTTGCTAAATCGCCTGTTCCGCAGCACAAATCCAAAACGCTGTCATGCGGTTTTATATCAAGGTTTTTAATGCTCATATACTTAACATATTTGTGTGTGCCGAAAGACATAAGATTGTTTAAAGAGTCATATCTTCGGGCAACGGAGTTGAACATTTTATGAATAGTTTCAGGTGATTTATCAATTTTCATAATTTGTTACCTTTTTGCTTATTTTAAATCTTAACATATAATTGGGTTATGAACATAGCTTTTATTCCTATTGATAATAGACCTGTCTGCTATACCTTGCCCGAACAAATTGCTGCTATTGACGGCAATATAAATTTTTTTATGCCTGAACGTGAGTGGCTTGGTGATTTAACAAAATATGCAAAAGTCGAAAAGCTTTTTGAATGGTTGAAAGCGCTGCCTGAGATTGATGCAATTATTCTTCCGCTTGATACGGTTGCGTATGGCGGGTTGATTTCTTCCCGAAGATGCTCGCAGAGTTTTGAAAATATAAAAGCCTGCATTGAGGATTTGAAAAATATACTTATAGAGAAAAAGGCTAAGGTCTATGCTTTTTCAAGTATTATGCGGATATCAAATAACAACGTAAATGAAGAAGAAAAAGAGTACTGGAATAAGTGGGGAAAAAAGATTTTTAATTATTCGTATTGCATGGACAAATTCGGGACTGTGTGTAAAAACGAAGTTCCGATAGAAATTCTTGATGATTACCTTGCAACACGAAAGAGGAATTTTGAAATAAATAAAATATATTTACAGTGGTCAGATTTATTTGATACTTTAGTTTTTTCAAAAGATGACTGTGCAGAATTCGGGTTTAACGTTCAGGAGGCAAAAGAGCTTGAAAAGCTTGGTGGATTTGTTAAAACAGGCGCTGATGAAATTCCTCTGACACTTTTGGCAAGAGCAATAAAAGGAAAATGCAAAGTTGCTCCTATTTTTCTTGCACCGCAGCATAAAGATTTAATTTCAAATTATGAGGATGTTTCAATTGAAAAATCCGTTAAAGGTCAATTGGAACTTGCAGGATGCCAGCTATGTGAGCCGGAACAAGCCGATATTTTGTTGTATGTGAATAACTTTGAGGAACATCAGGGTGAAATCGTTATGAAGGTTCCTGCTGTGCCGTATGCAGGCATGTGGGAGAAGCCCGGTAAACCTTATATGATTGCGGATGTTAGGTATGCGAACGGTGCTGATAATTCGTTTGTCAGCAAACTTTTTGAAAAAGGTTTTGATGAAAACTTTTACGGGTATTCGGCATGGAACACTTCTGCAAATTCTCTGGGCAGTCTTATCTGCGCTGCAAAGGTGAAGTTTTTAGCAAAAAAATATAATGATGAAGCTTTTAAAAAGCTTCAAGCTGTAAGGCTCCTTGATGATTGGGCTTATCAGGCAAATGTGAGGCAGCAGCTTGAAAAACCTGATAAAGTGAAAGCTGCTGAAAAGATGAAGGCTTTTGAAAATATTGTGTTTGATAAGTTGGATTATAAAGCAAATGTAAGTTATGATTTTCCATGGAACAGATTGTTTGAGGTAGAAGTTGAGCTTAATTGAGATAATATTTCTTGCAGCAGCTTTAGGCATTGACTGTCTGGTGGTTTCATTTTCACAAGGTCTGATATTTAACTCAAACAGAGTAAAAAATTCACTGTCTCTTGCATTTACAATGGGATTGTTTCAGGGGTTAATGCCTTGCATCGGATATTTGGCGGCAGGCAGCATAAGCAGGTTTGTCGAACCTTTCAGCAAGTGGCTTGTGTTTATTATATTTCTTGCTCTTGGTATCAAATTTATTTATGAAGCTTTTCAACAGAAAGAAGAAACAATTTGCTGTATAGGTTTAAAATGTCTTATAGGAATGGGTGTCGCAACAAGTATTGATGCAATGGCAGCCGGTGTAAGCTTGAAATTTTCGGGTACAAACCTTATTCTTTCGGCTCTTTTAATAGGTATAATGTCTTTTGTAATGTCATTAACCGGATTTTGGTCGGGTATATGTTTTAAAAAGTTTCCTTCAAAAGTTTTGGAGGTGACAGGCGGCATGATATTGATATTTCTTGCTGTTAAGGCATGCCTCTAAGTGATGTTTTTCTTAATCTTTTACAATTCTTAATATTCTTTGAAATCATGAAAAACCATGCCATGAGCATGATTGCATGATTTGAAATCTGTAAACCATGTTATAGCTTAATTTTTGGCATGATTGACTTTTGAAAAACGGCTGTATTGCACGGATTACGGGCTTTGTTACAAATGTTCATAATCGCATGCTGCGCCCTTGAAATAATTCCCTTATTTTTTATAATGTTATTAAGGACGAGTGGTGAGGTAAAGGTACCTCTGACAGGGGATTTCGGCGGATGCATCTGCCTTAGTTGCCGTGCTTGGGATAGTTAAAAAAAGAGTGGAGATTATATAAATTGTTTAGAAGTAGGGATATGGGTAGAGCTGTTGCAGTCAGAAGATGGACACCGACGGCTTTGGAATGCTATAAAAGAGGTTGTAATTGCGAAGGTTGTTTCTACAGAGATTTCTTCAGCGGTTCTTCCCAAAAATGTCAGATGAAAGCTTCTGTTTTAGAATTAGTGCGTGTTATCGGCACGCCTAACGTTGAGTTACAGCAGTTTATCCTTGAAGATTAATTGCCTTAGATTTGCGAATATATTTGAAAAAAGGCTTTAAAAAATTATATATGTGTGTTATAATATACAAGCAGTATGTTATATGGAGGTTCGCATGCACATTTACGTAAACGGAAGAAACATTGAAATCACTGATGCTATTAAAGCTTATGTGAAAGAAAAAATCGGTAAGGTAGCTAATCACTACGACCAAATTCAAGGAATTGACGTTGTGCTTTCAGTTATCAAAAATCCGTCTGCTTCCGGCAAACACGTTGCAGAAGTCAGCTGTAAAATGAATACGGGTGTAGTTCGTTGTGAAGAAGCAGCTGATTCTATGTACGAAAGTATTGATTTACTTGCAGATAAGCTTGACAGACAGGTTAAAAAATTTAAAGACAAAAGCTTAGGCTCTGATAAAGCTTCTATCAGAACTGATGCAAGCATTGAGGATGAACCTGCTGAAGCAGTTGAAGAATAAAACTTTTTAGAGGTGCGAAAGCACCTCTAGTATTAGGTAGCTGAAAGATGATTAATAATAAAAAAGTTGTTGTTATAATGCCCGCTTATAATGCGGAGAAAACTCTTAAACAAACTTATGACGAAATTTACAAAGATTTTGTTGATGAAGTAATTCTTGTTGATGACAATTCTCAGGATAATACGAAAATTGTTTCCAAACAGTTGAATATTACAACGATTGTTCATAAGGAAAACAAAGGTTACGGAGGCAATCAGAAATCCTGTTATAAGGCAGCTTTGAAGGCAGGAGCTGATATTGTTGTAATGCTGCATCCTGATTATCAGTATACGCCGAAGCTTATTCCTGCAATTGTTTCAATGATGGCTTTCGGTCAATACGATGCCGTTATGGCATCCAGAATGCTTGGGAATTCTGCATTGAAAGGCGGTATGCCGTTGTATAAATTTGTGGCTAATAAATTCTTGACTGCGTTTGAAAACTTTTTTACAGGTGAAAACTTAACCGAATACCACACAGGTTTCAGAGGTTTTACAAAAGAAGTTCTTGAAACACTGCCTCTTGCAGAATGCGATGATGATTTTATTTTCGATAATGAAATGATTGCGCTTTTATTTTATAACAACTTTAAAATAGGTGAAGTTTCATGTCCGACAAAATATTTTAAAGAAGCATCGTCAATAAATTTTGTCCGCTCTTGTAAATACGGTCTCGGGGTTCTTGCGGTAAGCTTAAAATACAGGCTTGCCAAAATGGGGTTAAAATCAAGAATTTTCAGAAGTACTGCAAAAAAACTTGATTTAACCACAGAACTTGAATATTATTTCCAATAAGTAATTATTTTGGTAAATTTTTAAAATAATCTTTCTCTGTTAATGCACGATATGTGCAAGCAATACCATTGTATATTGTGTTATTTAAGTCGGAACAGTATTCTTCAGGTGCATAATCAGAGCCTTTTGCTCCCATAGGAAGTAATTTCCCGTTATTTGTTACTTGAAATGTAAATAAATCGTGCCCCCATTTGTTCGGTCTTTTATTTATACCGTTTATATCTATTGTAATGTAGAGGTTTTCTACATAATAAGGATTTTCAATCATTACAAACATGCCGTTAGTAAGCTGCATTTGACCGTCATCAAGATAAGATTCTTCCATATGTTTGTTATTATAGGTCCTGTAGTGATTTGTTTTGATTGTGGCGCATTTCATATCTGCACAGGTATATCTGGTTTTAAAATATTTTTTAAAAGAATTTATAAAAGCCCAGCTTTTGTAATTTTCATGATTAATAATTTGACCTTCATCATAACCCATTTGATTGTATGAATTTTGTAAAATGGAATACGCCTGTTTTAAACCTGCTTCTAATTCCTTATTTTGTTTATCATTAATCAATGCCGGCAAAGTCATCGCTGCGACAACACCAATAATTCCGAGAGTAATTAAAACTTCGGCAAGAGTAAATCCGCATCTTTGTCTGTTTTCTAACTTGGAAAGATGCTTTGCAATCTCTACTAAATTAAATCCCTTTAAACCCTGAAATAAAGCGACCTTACTCGGGGGGGGGGCACCCTTAACGCTATAGAATATATCATATTTACCTCCATTTTTATTATTGATGATTTACTGGAATTTGTCAATATATGAGAATATACAATAATAAATAATTACTTCGGTAGATTTTTGAAATAATTAGGATCATTTAATGCCTTGGAAGCACAGCCGTAACCGTTAGTGCCGGTTGCTAATGTTTCAGAGCAATATGTATTTTCTTTCCAGATAGTTCCATCTGCTCCCATAGGAAGAAATTTGCCGTTAGATGATATTTGGAACAGAAAAAAGTCATAACCATATCTGTTTGGTTTTTTACGCCAGCCGTTTGTGTCAACAGCTAAAAATACAGTACCATATGTTGTTTCAGCAGGTGTTCCTACATCGAAAAATATAAATCCTCCGTCAACCGTTGCCATAATACCGTCATTACAGATAATAGCAGGTGTAGCTTTGCCATTAAATGTTTTATAATTATCTTTTATGAAATTTTCTAACTGTGCACCTTTTGAAACAGGGAAAACAGATGAACAAGCTGATTCACTTCTTTTGCAAGTCGAAGATTTTATATAATATTTTTGATAACTATTCATTAACTCTTCTAAATCTGCGCCTGTTTTGTTATCAGGTACCTGTCCGCCATATTCTTCCTGTATTACTATCTGTGTAACCTGAGCAAGCATAGAATATGATTTTTTAAATGCAGTTTCAAGCTCTTTATTTCTTTTGTTATTAATAACAGTTGGCAAAGTCATTGCTGCGACAACACCAATAATACCGAGAGTAATCAATACTTCTGCCAGTGTAAAAGCCCTTAATCCCTTATAGCATGCAATCTTTGCGGGGGGGGGGCAACCCTTAATGCTTCTTGTATCATAATTTCAGCCTCCTTTTTTATTTATTATTCATCATTATGTAAAATTTGTCAATATAAAAACACCTCTTAGATTTAAGAGGTGTTTTATAATCCTTTTTGTTTTAGTCTGTCCGCAAATCCGCTAAAATGTAGCAGCGGGTTTCTTTTGAGCTGTAGCGCCTGGAATTGATTGCCAGTTAGCAGCCATGATTTTTTTGAATGATTTTAATGCTGTATCTTCTAATTCGCCAAGTTCTTCAGCTTCCATAATCAATTCTCTTAACGGAAGTAAAGCTCTTTGGTCACGAAGTACGCCTAATGCAGCGGCAGCACCGGCTCTTACAAGTTCGTTTTCAGAACGGTTTTTCATAACATCAATCAATGCAGGAACAGCTTTTGTATCGTTTAATTTGCCTAATGAAGTTACTGCATAAATTCTTACGTTAACCCATTCGTCATATAACATGTTAATAACTTTATCAACAGCTTTTTTATTGCCGATTTCACCTAAAGCTCTTGTAGCATCGCATCTTACATTAACTTTTTCATGGTCAAGAGAAGCAATAAGAGCATCAGTTGCAACATCGCCGATTTCGATTAAAGCATCAGTTGCAGTGATACAAACTTGAGGGTTTTCATCGTTCAAAGCTTCTACAAGAGGTTCAACAACAATAGCACCGCCCAAACGTCCAAGTGCACGAGCTGCACGAACTCTTACGTCAACGTTTCTGTCTTCACGTAAAGATTCAATCAAGTGAGTTGTAGCTTTGCAGTCACCGAGTTCACCAAGAGCACGGGCTGCATATAATCTTACCGAACCGTTTTTGTCGTGTTTAAGAACTTCGATAAGCGGTTCAACAGCTTTTGAATCGCCCATTTCGCCTAAAACACGTGCAGCATTATATCTAACTTTTTCCGAATTACTTGTTTTAAGGTCCATTAATAATTCATCAAAAGATTTTTTAACTTGCTTTTTTTTGCTGTTCACACTAATTGTCATCTGTTTTCCTCCGACACACAATATTATATTCTACTAACACTACTTACTTATTTATAAAAAAAATCGAGAATAAAATATTGCCTTTTTTACCTACTTATATTAAATTTCTTTAACAAATTTTTTCCTTTATGATTTTCTGATTTTGAGTCTCTTTGTTTATAATTCCTTTTAGAAGTGCAGTTACGGGTTAAAATTCTTTTTAAGGGTAAAACTAACACTTTATACTAATAATATAACATATTTTTCAGAGCAATGCTTGGGTTATATGTATTATTTTACGAAACGGAGTGAATGTTTTTTTAACAATTAATGTCTTTCAATTATATGTTAATCAAGTATGTAACATATCTTAACATATACTACTCACCAGAGATAGTAATAATAAACTCGCTGCCCTTCCCAACCTCACTGTTTACAATAATTTCGCCTTTGTGCTTTTCAATTATCTTTGAACTTATTGCTAAACCAAGTCCTGTTCCCACACCTACTCCTTTTGTAGTATATCCGGCTGTAAATATCTTGGTGAGCTGGTTTTGGGGTATTCCTTTGCCGGTATCTTTTATCTTTACAATGAGTTTTTTCTTTTTAAATTCTGTGGTTATTGTAATGGTTCCGCTGCCCTCAATTGATTGGCATGCGTTGATTAAAATGTTTGTAAACACCTGGTTCAGCATGTTTGGAAAGCATTTCACCATGGGGATTTTGCCGTATTTTTTAACTACTTCTATTCTGTTTTTTGTTTCGTGTCTTATCAAATCTAGAGTTAAATCTAATTCTTTATTTATATCTGCTTCCTGCAATTCGGCTTCATCCAAGCGAACAAATTTCTTTAAGGAAGTAACAATGTTGCTTATTCTTTGAATAGCTTCTTTATCAATTTCGTTAAGCTCTGTCATCATATCTTTTAATTCGGTGTCTTCTATTGCAGCAAGCAGCTTTGCGGTAATTCCGTTATTTGATTTGATTGAGGCAACGGGCGTGTTAATTTCATGTGCTACACCTGCAACGAGTTGACCGAGAGATGCCATTTTTTCCGAATTTATCAGTTGTATTTGAGTTTCTTTCAATTCTTTCAAAGTATTTTTTAACTCTTTTACGGTTTGAATATTTTTTTGGTAAAGTTCTGCTCTTGTGATTGCGTTTGACAATTGGGTTGATACTGCTTCAAGAATTTCAATTTCTTCAGTGAGTTCACGTTTTTGGTAACTGAGCAAAACTATGATGCCCGTAAGGTTTTGCATGTTATGAAGAGGGACTATAATTCTCATTTGCGGTTGTTTGAAAGGTTTTGCGCCAAGGTATTCAATAAGGCAGTTGGATACTGAAATCTCTTTATTTGCAATAGTTTCCAGAGTATTTTCGTCAAATCGGATTTCTTTCGGGTTTTTTGATTTTTTGTCGGGGTAGACTTCTTGAACTTCGAAAACATTTTTATTTGCGGCTGCGTAGTACGCTTTGTATGCGCTAAACATTATAGAGAGTTCTTTAAGTGCGGATTGAATAATTTGCGAGATGTCAATGCTTTCTCTAATATTGTTGGAAACTTTGTTTATGAGCGCAATTCGGATAGCCTGGCTTTGAGCTTTTTGTTTAATTTTTTGCAGGTCTTCGTTTTCTTCAAGAAGTTTGTTGTATTTTTCCAGTAGTTTAATATTTTGTTTATTGATATTATCTAGTTTATTTTGTGCGCTGACATCAGTAAAGAAAATTATTGTGTAGCTTCCTTTTTTTACGGCAGTCAGATCATAGTAATAAATTTTATTCAGTTCTGATTGATAAGAAATTCTTGCAAAAAAATTTTCTTTTGATATAACTGAATGATATATTGGAGAATATATTTCAATATTTTCACTGTTTAGAGGGCAGATATCAAAGCTGGAATTATGAGATAATTTTTTAATATCTGTAAAGTCTTTAAACCACCTTTTAAAAGTATGGTTTCTGTAAACAACTTCGTGTTTTTTATTCAAGATTAGGACAGCATCTCTGAACTGTCTGAAAAAATCAAACTTCTTCATATAAATATTATATTTTAATAGTAATTGTTGGGCAATTTATTAAATATATATCATTATGTTGCAGGAGGTAAAAATTATGAACGGATATAAAAAAATAGGGCAACGCATAAGAAAAATACGAGCAGAACGAGGTTATGGAAAAAAAGACTTTGCAAGAATGCTTGAAATAACAGTCGAACGCTTGGAGGAAATCGAGAACGGCACAACAGAATATCAATTCAGGACACTTGAAAAAGTTGCATCGGCACTGGGTGTAGACCTTCCTGAGCTGTTGGATTTTGAGATGTAAAAGTTTTGGGTTCTATACATAGGAAGCCTTTATTTATTTAAAAATTATAATTTTTTAAATAGGAGGTATTATGTGTAAAGAAACTAAAATTAAGTTAGGAAAAAGAATAAAGTATTTAAGAGAAAGAAATAATATTTCTGTTAAAGAACTGTCTGAGAAAAGCGGTATTTCAAAATCTCATTTAATTAGAATTGAAAAAGGGCTTGTGAATTCAGCTTTATTCACTGTTGCTAAAATTAGTATTGCTTTGAAGGTCAAGCTTCATGAACTCTTTGATTTATAAAATCAGCTTAAAGCACAGGTTTTCAACTACTGTTTGAATATTCATATTCAGGCGGGTTTGCTTTTTCGCCGTTTCGGTTGATTTGATGTCTTCTATCAACTTAACCTTCAAGGCAGGAGTGTCTAAGTTAGCCTTCAACAGTGATTGCATGTAATTTTGGATTTGCGTAAATACTTCTTCTGCATCGTTTTCTTTCAAAAGTGCAAGAAGTTTGTCGTTCAATTCCAAAACCTCACTGCGTTCGAGTTCAAGGTAGCCTTCGATTGCATCTTTTACAAGAGAGCAGTCTTGTTCTTCGTCAAGCAGTGAAGGTACATAAAAGCATTGTGCACGGGATACAACTGTATTAATCATATCTGATTTATCCTTTGTAAGGAAAAAGAAAGTTGTATTGGTCGGCGGCTCTTCAAAAGTTTTCAAAAGTGCGTTTGCTGCATCCGGTTGAAAGTTGAACTGGTTAAGTCCGCAGATATTTCCGTCTTTATCTTTGTCGCAGAAGATTAAAACTCTGTGATAGTCAGAGGTTACGAGAAGGTCATTTTTTATCATTCTTGCCTGATCAATTGAAATAACGGTTTTTGATGTGTCATCAGAGGGTTTGTTGTCAACTTTTGAGATTGTCAAAACAGCCGGGTGTTTGTTTTCTCTAATCCAGTTACAATTCAGGCACTGACAGGTTGAGGTATGTGTTCCTGTGCAGTTTAGCATCCTTGCAATTTCAAGTGCCAAATCGTATTGCGACTGCAAATCAGAACCATAGAAAAGTATACAGTGCGCTATATTTTTATTTTCGCTTATAATTCCGTTTTGAAAATATTTCATTAAAAACGGGTATTTATCAACTGAATAAGGCATTTTCCACCTCTTTTTCCACATCAAGCGCCTGACCTGATTTAACCTTATACTCGGCATCCGTCAAATTTTGTTTTAATCTTACGAGTTCTTTCAGGTTTGTGTTTTTTAGTTTTTGAAGATTAAGTTTAACAACATACTCGTGCATTCCTGTCATTCTTGCAAGCTCCATAGAAGATGCGCTTGCGCTTCGTGCTTTCAGAATAATCCAGCGGCGAAGCATTGTTTGAAGCGTTGAAAGAATTTCAAGCGGGTATCTTGTTTCAAGAAGTTTTCTGTATTCAAGAAGCGCAATATCTTTTTTGCCCTCCATTAAGTAATCGGAGAATGCGAACAAATCTTCGTTTGAAATACAAATTTCACGAACCATGTCTGACGTAATCAAATCTTTCGGATGTGCAAAAAGTTTGAGCTTATCAAGTTCTTTATCAATTTGTCTTAAATTGTTTCCGATTTGCGAAATTATTGCAGTGAGGGCATTTTTCTCAACTTTTATATCTTTAGATTTTGCCTGTTTAATAATCCAGCTTTCGAGTTCTGCTGTTTTGTAAGTCGGGATTGTTGCGCATTCTTTTGAATTTTGTTTTGCAAGAAGTTTGAATAACTTTTTACGGCTGTCGAGTTTTTTCCCGCTGTCACGTGGAATTTGTGCAACAAACGCTATATCAAGGTTTTCACAGTTATCTTCAAGAGCTTTTTCAATCTCTTTCATTTCCTTGTCTTCAAAAGTTTTTGTAAAATAATCAAGGCAGTTTATGACGATTAGCATTCTGCCGAACATCATCGGCTGCGAGCGCAGAATAGAAATTAAATCGGGAAATTTAGGGTTGTTATAAGTCTTGAAAGACATTTCAAGAAAATTCTTATCGAGCCCTTTTTTAAGTTTCCCGATTTCCTGTTCTATATTATAATCTTCTTCGCCATAAAAAAAGTATATTGCCATATTTTATGATTCAATCAATAAGCTTGCGCCGATAACGCCTGCTGTATTGCCTAATTGTGCAGGAACTACTTCCACAGCGGAACCTGCGATTTTCATAGCACGTTTGTACAAAGTTTCTTTTAGCGGATCTAAAAGCAAGTCGCCTGCATCTGCTACACCGCCGCCCACAATAATTCTTTCAGGGTTTAAAAGATTTACAACGCTTGCCATTCCTATTCCTATGTATTCGCCCATAATGCTGAATATTCTCAAAGCAACAGGGTCGCCTGCTTTTGCAGCTTCGCACACAATGTAAGGTGTAATAGGATTACCGTTAGCCATTTCACGGAATTTAGTTGACTTTCCGCCTCTGATGTAATCTTCTGCCATTGCAACAATTGAAGGACCTGAAGCAAAAGCTTCCATACATCCTGTATCACCGCATCCGCAGATAGGACCGTCATGCATTTGAAGTTTAATGTGACCGATTTCGCCTGCCGCATTCGATGCACCTCTTACAAGTTTTCCGTTAACGATTAAACCTGAACCAATGCCTGTTCCTACTGTGATACAGATAAGGTTTTCGCATCCTTTGCCCGCACCGTAGTTAAGTTCGCCCAGAGCAGCGCATCTTACGTCGTTGTCTACACGGGTAGGAATATGGAATTCGTCTTCAATAAGTTTTGCAATCGGAACTTCCACCCAGCCCGGAATATTCGGAGCAAGTCTTACTATTCCTGATTTGTAATCAACCTGTCCGGGAAAACCGAAACCAATTCCTTCTATATCTTTTGTTGAAAGTTTTGTTTCTTTCATTAATTCATAAATTGCCTGTTTAATATTGGTTACTGTGTATTCGTAGCCCATTTCGGCACGTGTGGGAACTGAATTTGAATAAAGAATACTGCCTTTATCGTCTACCAATGCTATTTTTACGTTTGTTCCGCCTACATCAATACCAATTCTGTTTTTTGCCATTTTATATCCCCCATATGTCTATAATAATATGATATGACAAACATGGAATTTTTACATAAAAATTGTAATATTTTGCTACGAGATTAAGTCAATCAGTTGTTTCCCGACTTTTTTGCAAAACTCGGAGTATTCGTTGTTTATTATGCCGTAATCGTTTATGAAGCTTTCAACCCAAGTTCCGTCTTTAATTTTAAAGTTTTATAAGTCTATTATATTTATATAATTGCAAAATATTGCAATTATATATTACATTAATATACTATATTGTCAAATTAAGCATACCTATGCGTTAACATTTAAGCGCAATAGTTATAGAGTTTTATTTATGAATGCAGAAATAAAGAAATTATTATGCTTACGAATTAAAAATTTTCGAGAAAGTACTAAACTTTCTCAAGAAAAGTTTTGTGAAAAGGCAGAAATAGATGTCAGAACTAATATCCCCGTATCAGTTATTTTTGATTTGGCAAAGGCTTTAACCGTTAGTCCAAAAGATTTTTTTTGATTTTTAGTTTTCGCCCCCCCCCACTTGAAAAAATTTTAAAATAGTTTATAATGTATTTATAAATAGGGCGGAGCAAGTTCCAGCTTGCCCCATTAAAAGCCCCTATGATATGATTGAAAGCACTATTATGATTATTAAAATTATAATTAGTGCTTTTTCGCTTGCTGCGAAAATCATATTTATCACCCCCTTTCTCAGTTTTCATCCTGTAGTAATGTCGTGCTGAGAGTAAAGGTAATAAGGGCTTACCCTTATAATAATCCTAGTGAAAAAGTTGAAAGATGTCAATAAAAATGGAATTAATATTAAAATATTTTCTATATTAAAAAACCGCTTCTAATTTTAGAAGCGGTTTTCTGTTTTTATTTTTACCAATTATACAGATGCCAATGATTTAGCTCTTTCCAATTGAAGTGTGCAAGTTGTTACGTCGCAAACACATGATGGTCCGAAGTATTGGATTGCACCCGGGAATAAATATCTGTCATTGATTGCCCAGTCTTCTCTACAGCTTTCCAGAGCTTTGAATACAGGACCGTCAAGCTCTACAAGAGCTTTTTGAATAACAGGTTTCATTTCGCCGTGGCGTTTTTCCATATTCATCATCATAGTAAGTGGAACACCGCCTGCAACCCATTGGTCAGCAGGAGCTGTAAGGTTTCTTACTGATGATAAGTATCCTGTTAAACCGAAGTTGATTAAAGCAAAAGCATTGAAGCCCAGTGAGTAGCAGTAATCAGCATCGAAGTTTGACGGGAATGCACATCTTCCTTCGTAACCGAAGAAGTGTGATTGTGCTGAGAATTTACCGATGTAATCCCCTTGAGATTTCAATTCGTCTAATCTTGTTGAAATCATTTCAATTAAAAGTTTTTCAGTTTCGATTTTAGAAACCTGAACGTTACCGTGAGGGTCACGGTCAGCTAATAATTGACCTTTAATAAGAACAGGAAGTGATGCATAAACTTTTGCATTTGCCGGTTCTAATCTGTTTTCGACGATATCGAATTTTTCTCTGATTGTTGTAGCGTTAACAAATGAAGGATCAGATTCCAATGAAGCCATGATGTCGTTTAAGTTAGCAATCATAGATTTCATTTCAGGGATAAATTCGATTAAGCCTTCCGGAATGATTGCAATACCGAAGTTTTTACCGATATTAGCACGTTTAACAATGATATCTGTCATGTAATTAACAACTTGTTCCAAAGACATTTTCTTAGCTTCAACTTCTTCGGAAATCATTGTAATATTAGGCTGGGTTTGTAAAGCTGCTTCTAAAGCTACGTGAGAAGCACTTCTTCCCATAATTTTTACAAAGTGCCAGTATTTTTTAGCGGAGTTAGCATCACGCTGAATGTTTCCGATTAATTCGCCGTATGTTTTTGTAGCTGTGTCGAAACCGAAAGAAATTTCGATTTGTTCGTTTTTCAAGTCGCCGTCGATAGTTTTCGGGCAGCCGATAACCTGAATGCCTGTGTTGTTTTTAACAAACCATTCAGCTAAAAGAGCTGCGTTAGTGTTTGAATCGTCGCCGCCGATGATTACAACAGCAGAGATGTTTAATTTTTTACAAACTTCCAAAGATTTTTGGAATTGTTCTTCGGTTTCAAGTTTAGTTCTTCCTGAGCCAATAATATCGAAACCGCCTGTGTTTCTGTATGCATCCATGAATTCATCAGAGAATTCCATATATTTTCCGTCGATAATACCGGAAGGTCCGCCTAAGAAACCGTAAAGTTTGTTAGAAGGGTTAGCCTGTTTCAACGCATCATATAACCCTGCAATAACGTTGTGTCCGCCGGGAGCCTGTCCGCCTGAAAGGATAACACCTACATTTCTAACTTCAGATGCGTGTGAAGAAGAAGTTGTTTTAAAAGTAACAACAGGTTTTCCGTATGTGTTTTTGAATAAATTTTGAATTTGTTCTTGATCTCTAACAGATTGCGTAGCATCACCTTCAACCATTTCAAGGCTGTTAATGCCTGAAGAAAGGCTTGAAGGAAGTTTCGGCTGGTACTTTAATCTTTCGATTTGTAATGGTGAAAGTTTTTCCATAATCTCTTTCCTTTTTGTTAAGTAATACTTTTACACTAGATATTTTACAATAAAAAACAAATTTTTCATAATAAAAAAGATAACCGCCCTAAAAGGCGGTTTAGAATTAAGCATAATTTAAATAATTTCACTAAGTTTATCGTCTTTAAAAATATCATAAATAATATCAATATTTTCCTGCATTTTTTGAAGAATCAAATCAATCCTTTGGACCTCCTGAATATCTTCAAAAGAGTCTGCATAAGTCATAGCCAGATGCAGATAGCTGTGTAGTTCTTGAACAGCGTTTTCGACTTTACCTCTAATAATTTCTTTTTCTTTATCCATAATTCTTACCTCCGATATTAATATATACTAACAAATATGAGTTGTATATTACCCAAACGGGTATTATATTGCACAAACGGGTGCTGTATTAATCATATATTGTAATATTTAGTTATGATTAAAAATCGTTTATCAACTGTTATGGGTAATAAAAGAATGAAGCCACAAGAAATTGTGACTTTGACTGGTATTAGCAGGAAGACAATTTATAATATTTATAACGATAAAACAAAAGGTATTGAATTTGATACTTTAGACAAACTCTGTTTTGCCTTGGACTGCACGCCCAACGATTTGTTCAGATACATTCCCGATGATAAATAAAAACTATCATAAAGGATAGTTTTTATTTATATAAGTTCAGTTTTTCATCAAATGTGCTTTCAGCTTTGTACTGTAACTTTTTTAACACTGCTTCACGTTTTGCAAGCTGCTTTAACTGTTTTTCGGCAGGTGTTTTTATTCTGAATTTGTTTAAAAACCATACTTTTGCCATGTTCAATCCTGCTTTGCTAAATAACGGAACTTTCATTGAAGGCGCAGGTATGGATTTTGATAATTCAAAATTTTCCACAGCTAATTTTGCGTGTTCTTTTACTGCTGTCTTAAAACCTTTATAGTCGCCCAAAACACTTGAAAATACTATATCAGACTTTAACTGTGCTATTTTTCGTGCTACAGGTTTTGTTACAGGATCAAATTTTACTTTTGCCATATCATATCCCTTTCAGGTTAAAGATTTTAACAGCTTGGCACTTGATTGTCAATCTCTTGTCACTTGAAATTTATTTCATTATAAGTTATAATATATAAGAAGGGCGAGAGGATTGCACTCCTCTCTTTAAAAGCCCCTATTTTGTTGATTTAAGAGTTAATATTATCATTAAAAGTAATATTAACTCTTTTACATTTATTGTAAATATCAACTTATCACCCCCTTTCTTGCGGTTTTGCCAAATTTGCAGTTCGTGCCGCAGTGCAAGGATATGATATTCAAGGCTTACCCTTCATTATAATTATAGTGGAAATTATTAAATAATGCAATATTATTAAAATTATACAGGCTTTTTATAAATTATCGTTTTTAGAACTTTATTATTTACTGTTGTTTCTGCTTCTTTTAAAAGTTCAAATTTGTTCTTTGAATAGTAATCGTAGTCGCATGTTGTATCTGTCCAAAGATAGATATTTTTAATATTATTCTCCTTACAGGTTTCAACAAGTTTTGATAAAAGCATCTTGCCGCCGCCTTTTTGGCAGCTTATGAAAAGACCTGTCATAATATCGGTGTCCTGCATTACTTCTTTTACTTCTTTTCCGCAGGCTTCAAGATAATCCGCAAGCTCAATTGCTGTTTTTGCTTCATTTTCATCAAGCTCTTTTGCTGCTTCTTTAAAATAATTTATACTTTCATTTTTGTCATACTTTGTGTTTGCAAGTATGAAACCCTTAAAGCCGTCATCTTCCAAGCTGAAAGAATATTTACGGTTCAAATCATAATATTTAACCATAAAATCATATATCAGTTTTTGAAGTTTATCGCTTTCTTTTGTATACAAATCACCCCAGACAAGGTGGGAAATTTGTGATGCTTCCTGAATGTCGTTTTCAGAAAAATTTCTTACAATCATATTATAAATTTTCCGTTTTCATAGATAAGTTTATCATCGGCATAAATTTTTCCGTTGTTTTTCATATTTTTAATCATATCCCAGTGAAGTCCTGACACATTTTTGCCGCCTGTTTCAGGAAAAGACCCACCGCCTGCCATGTGAATGGAGCCGCCGATTTTTTCGTCAAAAAGGATATTTCCGGTTACTTCCTGAATTTCATTATTTGTGCCGATTGCGATTTCTCCGATGCCTTTTGAACCTTCGTCCATATTGAACATTGCTTCAAGATAATCTTTTCCTGTTTCGGCATCAAATTTCACAATTTGACCGTTTTCAATCCACAGATGAACGCCTGTTGCAGAGTTTCCTCTGTAGTTTTGCGGAAAGTCAAAATAAATTTCGCCGTTTATATCATCTTCTACAGGCGATGTGAAAACTTCGCCGTCAGGATAATTGTTCAGACCTGAGCAGCTAATCCATTTTCTGCCCTCAACCCCGAAAGTTATATCGGTCTTTTCTCCAATTATATGTACTTTTTTCACTCCGTTAAGGTAATTTGCCCATTTGGTTTGTTTTTCGTCGAGTTCACGAAGTTTTGCAACAGGGTCGTCCAAATCAAGATAGCAGGATTTGAAAAGAAATTCTGCATACTCATCAAAAGACATTTTTGCTTCCTGCGCAAGAGCGTGTGTCGGAACATCAGCTACAACCCATGAAGCTTCGCCTTTTGCAGAACGTTCCATTAGAGTTTTCGACAATTCCTGAGAGGCTTTTGAACGTCTTGCAAGTTTTTTCAGGTCAGCACGAGCCATGGTTTTGGTGTTCATAGGAGCGCCGATTGAGATAAATTTGTCTATGGTTTCATATTCAGATTTTATAATCGGATCAATGTAATCAAGCTGCTCGTCAGATGCGTATTTTATGAAAATATCGGACATATCGTCAAAAGATGTTCTCAAAATCGGATGAGCTCCTTTTTCGATAACTCTTTTATATACAGCTTTTACAAGGTCTTTTGCATAAATGCTTGTTGCTCTTATTTGAACAAGGTCGTCTTTTTGAACGTTTGTTGAATAATCAACCAAAACTTCTGCGTACTTTTCCCATATTGTTTTTTGCATAGCTCCTCCATATCTTTAGTTTAGCAAAAAACAAATAATAATCAAATAACTATTATTCACCCACACACAACACCCCGTTTCTGACCCTCTTTTGGTCGGCGAACCAGCTGCCACCGCCAAAGTTCAAGCTCCATGCGAGGTCGGAAACGTACTCGGAAGAATACCAGAACCAGCCCGACTGAGGAACTTCGGGATAATTGGAATTATAAAAACTCGACAATGTATTCTTACTAGGCATCCTCATACCAATGTCGTTACAAGCTTTTTTTGCTCCCGCCCAACAATTTGAAGAACAATGTTGATTTTGTGACCCATGATTGTCCCAGGTTGTATCTGAACAAGTGTCAATACATTCATAACTTGTTCCAAGATTTACAAAACATCCTATATTCGGTATCATAACTCCCGCACAACCTGTGCTAAACCTTGCTGCCTTAAATGAGCGTATGTCTTTCATCTTATTATCTATCGTTTCACTGTTAGGTCCTTTTCCGCCGTTTACATCCATTACAAAATCTATTGCAGCAGTTGTATTTGTTGTGTAGGCAAAATCTTTACTTCTTCCAAAACCTAAAGGTAATGTCTTTGGCGCTGCTGTTATTACATCGCCTACATCCATTCCCTGACTGTCCTGATTGTAAGTTAAGATTATTGATGCTCCATCTGCAAGCACAAGTCCGACGTTGTTACTTGTATTTCCTTTAATATTTAAGTTTTTCCCTGTCTTTGCTTTGCTTACTTCAAATTCTTCACCGTCACTTGTTATTACTTTTTGGGTAGGCCAGCAATCAGCTATGTTGTTTGCTGAACATCTTTTGGCTACTTTTAAATGTTTCTGCAGCTCATCTACAAAAGCATCGGTACTTGCATAACTTCCGTTCAAAAGTCCTAATGCTTTCATCTTATCTGTTGCCTGTGTTACTTTATAGGCAATATTTGCCTGTCGGTTTGAATTTACTCGTTCTGTTACGTTTTCCATTATTGCAGGCATTGTCATTGCTGCAACTAAACCAAGTACACCTAAAGTAATTAAAACTTCTGCAAGTGTAAATGCATTTGATTGTTTAATTTTTTTAGACATAGACTAAATTACCTTTATAAATTTATTATCAATATTAATATTATATATTATATTTAATAAAAAATCAAGTATATTTTAGTTAATAGATTATTATATTTGCTTATAAATCAGATACCATTATTTAAGAGGGAAAGTTTATGAGTAATATAAAATATCTTCTTGGCAAAAGAATAAAGGAAATTCGATTACGACGAAAATATACGCAGGAAAAATTAGCTGAAATGTCAAATATAGAAATTCCAAGTCTAAGTAATATAGAAAATGGTAAAAATTATCCAAATTCCGAAACTTTACTAAAGATTTCAAATGCACTTGATGTCAGACCGTTTGAACTTTTTATGTTTGATTATTATTTGCCAAAAGAAATAATGATTGAGGAAATGATAAATTTGATGCAAGAAAATGAAGATCTTGCTCAAAAAATGTATAAATATTTTTTATGTATAAAATAAAAGACACCTTTAAGGTGTCTTTTATTTAGTCTTCTAATGATTCATGTCCTGACTTGTGGGTTTTTAAAAGCACTCCTCGTTTAGATGTTTGGATGAATTCAATCATTTTTTCAATATATTCGTTCATTGGAATTTCAGCCTTAATTTTTTCGATTGCCTGAGTTGTATTGTATTCCTCTGAAATCAATAGTTTAAAAGCTTCGTTTGTGTGTGTTCTTACATCAAGAGGCACACCACGTCTTTTCATTGCTATTACGTTAAGTCCACGTGGTACTGGAGGGCGTCCTTCGCCTTTGGAGTATGGAAGAATATCCTGACGTGAAGCAGAAAATCCGCTTATGATAGCCATATCGCCTATTCTGATGTTTTGGTGGAAAACACTCATTCCGCCTACAAATGCTCCGAAACCTACGTGAACGTGACCGCCAAGGGTTACGAGGTTAGCCAGAATTACCTGATCATCAAGAACGCAGTTGTGGGCAACGTGTGAACCAACCATTAATAAACATTTTTTACCTATTCTTGTTGTAAAGTCACCGCAAGCTGCACCTCTGTGAACCGTTACGTTTTCTTTTATAATTGTGCCGTCACCGATTACAACTTTTGTAGGCTCGCCTTTGTAGCCCAAATCCTGAGGTTCCGAACCTATTGTTGCAAACGGAGAAATTGTACAGTCTTCGCCGATTTCGGCAAATTCAATGTGAGCATTTGAGATTACTCTTGTTCTGCTTCCTATTGTTACGTTTTCACCGATAACTACATAAGGTCCTATTATTGCATCGTCAGCAATCTGTGCTGTGGGATGAATAATTGCGGTTTTGTCTATACTCATTTTTTTATCCTCTCTGTTGATTTTTGTTGGATTGTTTGAGTTTTGGTCAGTCGCTCACGCAGGTTCGCTCCCGTTTATCCTCTCTCTCACTCAATACTTAAATCAATTATAGTACAAATTAAGAGGGGTAACAATATTTTTATATTATTTTAATATGCTCTATAAATCTAAACCGAAAGGAGTTAACTTAATCGGATTGTCGGGCGACCATTTCCTGCTTATATAGTCGTATGCTTTGTTAAGCTGTGTATCCATTATGTTTGCATATTTTGGATTATATGTGTCATAGCACATATTTTTTAAGATTGCGTATATTTTCTGGATTTGGTCTGTTTCCAGTGTTCTAAAATTTGTTTTCTCGACAGGAAGTTCCGGGTTTTCAAACAATGAAGCCTTAATCATTTCACGCATTGTTTTTATTAATATTCTGCTTTCTTTGTCGGTCTTGGATAAATCAATTTTAGAAAGAACTCTGTTTGTATTCAACATTGCAAGGAAATATGTATTTGCCATTATTGTGCTTTCGCCCTTATGAGAGTCAGCGTACATTCTTGTATACATATTTATTTTCGGGTTTTCAAAGTAATCTTTTTCGTGGCTGTTCGGATGTATAAATGCCTTGAAGTCACTTTCCGTTAATTCAACGCCAAAATTCTTTTCACTCCAGTTTATTACTTTTTGCATGAAACTTTTTGGAACGTGGGTAATATTATATATTGTGTTTTCTTCTTCTTTAACTTTTTTCCATGCATATTCCATGTTTTTGGAGAAGGATTTTTTTGCCCAATCGTTTGCGCCCCAGAATTGTTTTAATGCCATTGATTTTTGTTTTGAAAAAGATAGAGGACTTTCAAGTTCTTCTGCATTAAAATCTTTAAACCCTTTGCCTTTCATAAATTTACTCAGGGCAGCTTTAATTCTGTCAGCTCCGAAAATATTCCACGCTTTGTTTGCAACTCGTGATAATATTTTAGCCCGTTCGGGATTTTCTCTGTAGAACTCTTTTTGTCTTTCAGATATTTCATAAAGCTTTTCCGGATTTTCCTGATAATATTTTTTTAAGCCTTCTGAAATTCTTTCTCTGTGTTCCTTTGACATCGGTCCCCGTTTAATATAAACGGGTTCACCGTCATTGAGCTGTGCTTTTCTGTCAAGTGCTGCAAGACGTTTTTCTGTCATTTCACGTGTAAGACGTTCATTGTATTGTGCATCGGAAAATTTCAGGATATGTCCGTAATCTCTGTCTGCTGTCGGAATATTTAACTTTTTCATTGTGTGGTACAAGTCCTGACCGTCAGCGTATCGTTTTAAGTCGTTTAATGAAAATCCCTCGCCCCAGTATAATTTTATTAACTGTACAGATAAATCTTCATCATTGTCAAAAAATTCAAGTTCACCTTTTTGGAATTTGTCAATGAAAGAACCTTTAGCGGCTTTTACGTTATCTGATGAAATTACGTCGTTAAACTCGGGAAACTTCTCTTTAATTTCTTTTAACGAAAAACATTCTTTCAAACTTGAATAAAATTTTTTATGAATATCAATCAGAGTTTCACCTGCTTTGTTGCCGTCTTGTAAGATCATTCCCGCCCATTCTCGAATGTTCGGCGGATACAGATTTGACTTTTTCTTCGCAAGTATATCAAGTCTTTCAATAGTTTTAGCCAAATCCAAACTGTAGCCGCCTGTGAAGCTTAAATAATCCTTTGTTGAAGGAAGTTTTGCCAAATTCGGGGGGGGGGCGCTGTTATAGCTTTGTTTTGTTTGTAATTGCAGGTTTTTATCAGGTGTTTGTATATTATACGGGGTAATGTAATTTATTTTCATTTTTTTCTCCTGAATGTATATAAAGCCTGTGAAAAATTTTTTTGCCACAGTGGCAAAATATTTTATGTTTATTTTTATATTGTATATGAAAATTACAAACATAAATCCATATATTAAATTTGCATCCGACAAGAAAAACGAACTGCCTGAAAAAATGCAGTCTTCGGATAATATTGCTGACAAAAAGGAAAAAAGAGACAAGATAATTAAATATTCAATAGCCGCCGCAGCAACAGCAGCTGTTATAATCGGCGGGCTGTATTATATCGGAAAACATGGTAAAAAACCGCCGTCTGCTTCTGATGTAAATATTAAGCCCAAGAATACCCCGCAAACTAAGATGCAGGAAGTCCCTGTGGAAAAACCCGCATCATCTTCGGTTGAGCCGCCTAAGAAAGAACAGAATATAGAGAAAACTAAACAGGAAAAAATAAATACTGAAACAGAACCAAAAGTTGTGAAAAATGAAACAACAGAGGTTAGTAATAAACCGTTTGATATTTCCGATGAGTATTTTGATTTTGCAAAACTGAAAGGCGAAAGAGAAGATAATGTAGTCCGTCAATTTGAAAACGGAAAACTTGTTCGTGAATTTTACAGTGAAGATAATAAACATCTTACAATCTTTTCCGAGTTTGATGCTGAAAGCGGTTTCAGGCTTCATGATGTTGAATACAGACCTGACAGAACAGTTAAATCGGTAAAAGAATATTCTGACAATGAATTTTCAAAAATGACCGTTTATGAAAAAGACGGAATAACAATTAAACAAGTTTTTAATGACGAAGATTCCGCATTGTTATATGAATTGGATAATGCATAATTTACTTCTTGAAATATCTTTGAAAATAATTTATAATAATTAAGTGTCAAAGAATTATATTAAGGAGCAGTTATGAGAAGATTTGTTAATATTGCATTTTGCGGGGGGGGGGCAACCTAAAAGCTCTTTACCAAGCATTTTTAGAGTGTTGTAAAAAGATAAAAATCTGTTATAATAGTGATATATTACATCACAATTATAATGGAGATTTTATGAAAAGATTTGGATACACATTAGCAGAAATAGTAATCGTAATGCTTATCATAGCCGTAATAGTAGGTGTAAGCATAAAAGTTACCAAGTCCCGTTTAGATAATGTAATTTCTTATACATATTATTCAACTTATTCAACATTGCGTTCAGTTACGTCTAATATGCTGGCTGATTATAATCCTAATGATGATTTATATAAATCATTTTTGCGTGTACCCTTGATAGGAAGATTGCTTTCAGCTCCTGTATATGCAGAAAAGGCTCAATTATATACTTGTCCTTATTACGCTACTTACGATATTTGGAGTAATGGAACAAATATGTATGGAACGTGGACCTCAGGTGATGCTTTAATCAGGAAAAGTAAATCAGACCTTAATTGCAGTTATAATGAAGCTTTAAATAATATAAGAAATACTGTTAATAATACAACCGGAGAACATAGTTATATGGTATGCTCCGGAACACGGGGCGGACACTCAACTTATGGTACCGGTCCGGGATATACAACAAGTGATACATCAAAAAATTGTACTTATGATTGTTCTACCGGTAACAGCCACTATGTAGGGGGAGGCAATTGCGGGCCGCACTCACTATTGAAAGATAGTGCTTTCTGTAATTCTGTTCTGTATTCATTTGAATTACAATCTGGAATATGTGTGCATGAATATGAATGTCCTGAAGGAACTTATGTAAAATATGGTACAGATGAGTATTCTACTATAGTCTGGGATGCAAGTCAGGGAAAAGGTGTTACAAAGTATTTATACCATGATAAATATACCTGTGTTTCCTATAAAACCTGTCCAGACGGCAGTCAGGTAAAGCAGGATGAAACCTGTCCCGAAAGCGGCGTAGAACCTGAAACCCCCGAAACTCCTGTTTGTAATATCAGTCCTACAGACAGTGAAATATCATCACAATATTGCTTGGGCAAAGAATTTGACAGCACACCTGAAGTATGCGGCTGGGTAAATATTAACCCTTGGCCTCCAGCCTGTGAAACAGGTAAAGAATGGAGTGCAGAAAATTGTAAATGTATAGCAATTCCTGCAACAATACCTAAAAAAGGAGCAAATTTCTGTGAATTATTTGAAAGATTGGTAAATATAAGCCCTACAGACAGCGTATGTGACGGCAGTACGGTAAATGCCGATACAACAGAGTTTTCAGACTTAACTCCCGACCTGATTTTGCGTAACGGAGTCCGTTTGTATAACGTTCATAAAGACCCTGACCTTATCCCTCAATTGCGTATTGTTGGACAGGATGATGAAACTTCCGAAAAAGATATGAACCAGCAGGGATACATAGTATATGCAGATGTAGACGGTAGCAAAGGTAATTCAATTCTCTGGGAAGATGTTTATCCGTTCTACATAACACTATCAGGTCGTGTAATACCAGCTTATGACAGTGAAGCAAATCCAGACGGTAGCGGCGGTGACAGTGAAAACCACTTGCAGGTAAGCGTAAAAAATGAAACCTACAGTAGTAACGGTCATAGAATAATGAGATGGCTTTCAAAAAGTGTTTCATTTAAAGAAGGCGGGTGTCAGTCAGGCTATGTAAACAGTTCTACACCTTATTGCGGCGGACTTTTTTACAATAATGAGTGCTCTTCCGGCAATTCCTCCTGTCAGTTAAAAATAATTCGACCACTAAAATTCTTCTAACCCCATACTCGAAGAATAACGCCCTGAATAATTATTCAGGGCGTAGGTCTATAATAAAATTTTATAATATTTATTTTAAAGCAAAAGTCATATCAGCTTCAACGCAGACTTTTCCGTCAACTTTGCCGATACCGTGTGCTTTACAGATTGGACCTTTTACCTTAACAAGTTCTACTTCCATATCAAATCTGTCACCGGGTCTAACGATATTTTTAAATCTTACTCCGTCAACCCCTGCATATAAAGTTAATTTACCTTCAAATTCAGGCATTGTCATCAAGATTGGCGCTGAACATTGTGCCATTGCTTCTAACTGTAAAACTCCGGGCATTATAGGGTTGCCTGGAAAGTGTCCTTGAAAGAACTGTTCATTCATTGTAAGGTTTTTGTACCCCTTAGCATATTTTCCAGGTACGCATTCTGTAATTCTGTCAACAAGCAAAAACGGATAGCGATGAGGTATCATTTCCATAATTTGCATTGTATCGAATTGCAAAACCTCTTGTTTAGTTTCTTCTGTCATTTTATTACTCCTTATTTACATTCAATCAATTTATCTTTAAGCATTTTTGCAGTTTTAATATGAACTGCATGTCCTGCTTCTTTTACTAAAATCTGGCATTTAAGGTTTAACGGATTTACACCTGTAAGATATAAATCACCAATAAGATCCAGAATTTTATGTTTTATCGGTTCATTTTCCGAACGAAGTTCTGATGTGTAGCCTTCATCTTTCAAGCCCAAAGTGTTTTCAACTGTTACGCCCTGAGCAAATCCGAGCATTTGGAACTTTCTCAAATCTTTGTAAAAACCGAAAGTTCTTGCTTCAATAATTTCATTTTTATTTTTCGGATTATAAGCAGCCCAGCGCCGTGTCAAATCAGGATGATCATAGTTTACTGCATAAGATATGTACAAATCTTTATCAGGCAATATTACAAGACTTGTTTTGCCGTTAAGATAGTAAACAGGTTCTGATACTGTATAGTGTTTTGGTTTTTGAAACAGGTGTTTTTCAATTCCTGCTTTTTCAAAAAGTTCGACCCATTTTTTTGAACTTCCGTCAAGTGCGGGAACTTCTGTTTCGTCCATACAAATATCAATGCTGTCAATCCCGCAGAAAGCCAGAGCAGCTGATAAATGTTCTGTCAGCATTGCTTTGGATTTGCTATTGCCCATAACTACACAATGGTCTGTTGCAAGAACATTATCAACATCAGCCTCAAAACATTCTCCTCCCTTGACAAAGTAACGTATTTTGCCTGTATTTGAAGGGAAGAAATTTATTGTGCACGGCTTGTTTTTCATCAAGCCGTTGCCTGTTATGGAAGTTTCTTTAAGAATTGTGGTCATTGTTGAAATTATCCTCAAATTCTTTTAATAACGGTTCGTATTTTCTGAATTTAGCAAAGATTTCCTGAGCATCTTTCATTGTTTTCAACTGTTTGATAAAATCTTTTCTTGGCATAGCAGGAATACCTACAACGATTGATCTTTCCGGGAAAGATTTTGTAACGCCTGCTTTAGCTGTAATAATAGTGTCAGAACCGATTTCGATGTGGTCTGCCAAACCTGCCTGACCTGCAATTGTTACTCTGTCGCCGATTACGCAGCTGCCTGCAATACCGACTTGCGATACGATAAAGCATCCTTGACCGATTTTACAGTTGTGACCAATCATAACAAGGTCATCAATTTTTGTATTATCACCGATTGTTGTGTTTTCAATTGTTCCTCTGTCAATTGTTGTATTTGCACCGATTTCAACGTTGTTGCCTATTTCAACCGCACCGATTGAAGGAATTTTGAAAATTACGTGTTTGGTGTTGGATTCTTTAATTTCTCCGTCTTTTCTTGCCTGTTCAATGTTATCGGGGTTTTCTGTTACAAAGCTGAAACCGTCTGCACCGAGTGAAACTCCGTGATGTAAAATTACATCGTTGCCGATTTTAACTCTGTCGCCGATGTTTACGCCTGCGTGGAAGAAACAGTTTTTACCGATTTTAACTCCGCCGCCGATGTAAGCGTTTGCAAGAATTTTTGTGTTGTCGCCAATAACGGCATCACGTGAAACTACTACATTAGGACCGATTTGAACATTTTCACCGAGTTTTGCTGTTTCGTGAACTGTTGCTGTCGGGTGAATTCCTTTGTTAACTTCGGGTTCTGTGTAGAACATATTTAAAAGTTTCATCATTGCAAGTCTTGGTCTTTCAACTTCAATTGTAGTGAAGCCGTCGATTTGTACACCTAACGGTACGAGTGCGGCTTTAGCTTTTGTTTTTGAAAGATTTGCAATTTCTTCTTCGCCGAGAGCTAATGCAAGAGTGTTTTCATCAGCTAATAACGGCGGCGCAATCTGTGAAATGTTCACATCCTGAACCTTTGTCAACATACCCCCTGTGATATGTGTAATTTCTTCTAATGTAAAAGTTCTCATATATTTCTCCTTGTTATTAATCTTATGCTAAGCATTTTTCATTTTTTCAATGGTACCTGTTGTAGATTTACCTTGAACAAAATCAATAAATTCAACTCTGATATTATTTTTTTTCATGATGTCTGCTTCAGGAAGTGTTTCCATAGTGTAATCCGCACCTTTTGTATAAACGTCAGGCTTCATTTCATCCAAGAGATTTTTAGGACTGTCTTCATCAAATAATACCACATAATCGACACATCTCAAAGCGCTTAATATTTCTGCACGGTCATTTTCATTATTGATAGGTCGTGACGGACCTTTGATGCTTTTTACGGATTTGTCGGAATTTAATAAAACAATTGAGTAGTCTGCAAAAGTTTTGGTTTTTTCCAAATATCTTACGTGTCCTACGTGCAGAATATCAAAACATCCGTTAGTTGTTACAACAGTTTTTCCTGCGTGGTGAATTGTGTCAATTAAAGCTCTAATATCTTCTCTTTTTACTAACATATCCGTTTTTCCTGAAAAATAATATACTTATTTTAGCAGAGACAATTTTTAAAATCAATAAAAAAAACCGCTTTGTAAAGCGGTTTTTTTGTCTTGTTTAGGTTTTTTGTGGG